>Ga0315552_1001206_pt1 | contig 15708 bp, 17 predicted proteins | sample SalMarSW160170MG_2_FD_203102 | JGI IMG/M metagenome (GOLD analysis project Ga0315552, IMG submission 203102) | Salt marsh sediment microbial communities from the Plum Island Ecosystem LTER, Massachusetts, United States - Salt Marsh Sediment SW1601-70 ...
GATAGTACTCAGGTTCCTCTCGTTTGCAGACCTGATACGGCCCCTCAAACAGAGCGCTGAGCCTCGCATTTCGCACGGCGCGGGCTGCGATCTGACCAACTATCACCAGCAACAAAACAACAATTGCCGCTATGCTGATTTTGACCGAACGCGATAGAGTCTTCATCTTTCATTTCTCACTTTGTATTTCAGCGCGACTGGCAACCGCTTCGACATGCACCCATAACAATGCCACGCTCAAAAACATGCGTCAACTGTATTCCTTGAGCGGGGCGGCCGTATTTGCGTCGCATAATTCGGATGAATCCTCTGGTCGAGAAGCCCCGCCTCGGCGGGGCTGAGGCCCCGCCTTGGCGGGGCTAAAGCCCGGCTAAAATGCTATCCTCTTCTCCTGAATTGTGGGGTAGAGAGGGAGACTCGACATCGGCACCAGGTGAATGCCCCCTGTGGGAAGAGCGAAAGAAGGCGTCATGGCACGCCACGGAGACGCGGCCACGGGTCCTTAAGCGGGGAAGGGAAAAAGGGAAGAGAAGGGTAACGCAAAGGCGCGGAGTCGCTGAGAGGACGATGAGAAAGACTCCGTCCTCGCCTGCCGTGGCATGGGCATCTTGCCCATGATCCCCACGGGTCCCCCGCCAGAGGCGGGGGATGCCAGGTGGGGGACGAAGGCTGTGTCTGAGAGCAGCGAAAGAAAACGGCGTCAGATGCCACTTAAGCATGTCCGGGCCGATATTCGCCACTTTAAGTACATAGGAAACGATGATGCTTATCGAGAGATTGGGAGCATCTTCAGACATACCGGCCTCGGAACTTCGGCAACATGCCCCGTTGACAAAACCTTGCCTGTCCGCCGATGGATTCGGAATATTACGATTGTATTCGAATTCTGATTCGCTGCCAGTAGGAACGTTCCCGTTGGGTCGAGGGCGAAGTTTCGAGGGGTTCTGCCCTGCGTTGGCTCATGGCCCGCATGTGTAAGTTTGCCGGTATCCTCGTCAATTGCGAAAATCACAATGCTGTCATGGCCGCGATTGGAACCATAGATAAACTTGCCGGATGGGGAGATATGCACGTCAGCACATGTGCTCCTACCGTTAAAACCCTCGGGGAGAGTCGAGACCGTTTGGATTGCCTTGAGCCTGCCGTGTTTTTCATCGTATGCAAATACGGTCAATGTGGAGTTGAGCTCATTGATTACATAGGCATATCTGCCGTTTGAGTGGAAAGCGAAATGGCGGGGGCCAGCCCCGGGTTTAACGTGAACATAGGGTTCATCGTTAGGCTTTAACTTTCCGAGGGTCAAATCGAGCTTGTAAATCATGATTTTATCGAGCCCCAGATCAGGCACAAAAACGTAACGATTCGCTGGATCCAGGTTGACAGAATGTGGATGAGGACCCTCCTGTCGTTGAGGGTTGACACTGGACCCTTGATGCCGAAGGACATCGGTAACTTTCCCAAGCCGCCCGTCGTGTTGTATGGGAAGGACGGACACACTACCCCCGGCATAATTGGCCACAATTACACATTTACCTTTCTTGTCAACGCTCAGGTGACATGGGCCGGCCCCACCGGAGGACTGCTGATTCAAATAGGTCAGTTCGCCTGTCTTCCGGTCAATGCGGAAAGCGCTCACCGCTCCGCCTGGCTTATCGGCAAACCTCGAAACTTCGTTGACCGCGTAAAGATAGCGTTGCTGGGGATCAAAAGCTAAAAATGTGGGATTGACGACGCCTTTAACCGAACTGACTAATTTCAATGCCCCGGAAGATAAATCCATGCGATACACATAAATCCCCTCCTTCCGGGCAGAAGCATAGGTTCCAACATAGAGAAAGACTTCCTTAATAACCTGTTTGGCGATGGTCTGCGAGGCAGAAGATGGTGATACTCTCACAGCGCCAAGGCCAATTGCAATTGTAGCTGCGCCAAACCCTAAGTCTCTCATCATTTCACGGCGATTCATTGTGATTCCCTTTCTTTCTATGTTTCGGAACCGGGTTCTTAATGCGTTCTTGTTTCTGGATGCACTTCCGGGCGCCATCCATGTGCGCTGAATCTCATAGGTTCGACATGTAGGGCGTCTGTCAGGAAACGTCCGTAAAATATATGTGAATGCTATGGCGGCCGCGACCCTTTCAATTTACAGCGAACTCCATGATGCGCATGGCATGGCCGGAGGTGTACGTTTTCTCGGCGATGCGCAGTCTGAGCGTGTGTTTGGCCGGTTTCAGGTCAGTAGCGAACATGACGGTGCGTGGATAGTGCAGGTTCTTGCTGAAGCGGTGAAAAAGGTTCACATCGTTGAACGGCATACCGTCCACACTGGCTTCGACGATGCCTGCGTCCGGGCCGGCGAGGATGTACGCGCCGACGGCGGCGCCGGTGAATCCGAGGGTCAACTCAGCGCCTGGTCGGTCCGCGCATAGCATCGGGGTCTTGGTGAATCGGCGGCGGCATTCTCCCTTGAGCTTCTTCCACGGGGGCGTGAGCAGCTTCCAGCCATGTTTGATCACTGCCTGTTTCGGATCAACGAATCGGCCGTTGATGTAGCTGAAGGAATCCAGCGGTTGCTTGGGCATCGGGTGCGGGATTTTGGTCGCGTCCGCTGGCAGCGGCTTGCTCCATGCCGGGCTGAGCAGGTCATCAATCATGCCCGCGCAGATGGCGTTACCGAAAGGCGCCGGGTGTGTGCCCCCGAATTTCTCCCAGGTGAGCGTGCCCGAGGCGATGCGCTCGGCAACTTCTTTAGCGAGGTTGCTCGCGGGGATGCCGTAGTGTTTCGCCGCTTGCTCGTGGCTGGCGATGGTAAGCGGTGTGTTGCCCGCCTGGCAAGTCTTCATCATGGCGGGGTTCACAAAGTAGATGATGACGATGTCCACATACGGGTTATGTCTGCGGGCATGGCGAATGATTCCCTCCATGCCGCGGATGCATTCCCGCCGAGTATGGGCGGCGTCCTGATCGTCATTCACCGCGAACTCAATAAAGAACAGGTCCACCGGCCCCTTGCCGAGGATATCCGTTTCCAGTCGAAACGCGCCGGTGGTAGAACATGTCGAAGAGATTCCAGCGTTTGTAAAGGTGAAGTCCGTGTCCGGGAAGCGTTTGGTCAGAATGGCACTGACCATCGGACGATAGCCATTCATCTCTGTGATAGACCCGCCCATGAAAACCACATGCCCTTTCTTGTGCTTCTCGAATTGAATGCGTGAATTGTTCAGGCTGCCCCGGAAAAGAATGTTACTGCTCAACGAAGTGAGCGACCCTCGCGTATCCCGCGAATCGTCCACCATGAAGGACGCGGGGATTTCCTTTGTCCTGCCAGGTTCGGCGGACGTGTCCTTCGTGGCTCCGGACCCTGTGTGATTGAGCGCAAAGCCCGTCATTCGGGTCGAATCATTCAGCGGGCTCAAGTGGTGACGAATCCCCTTTTTCGAGATGGGCGTTTCGCAAAATACGAGTTCGCTGGAAACCAGAGCTTTCCGTTGATCGGTTACGGTGAGAAACCAGATTGTTGCATCCGCAGGCGGTCTTTCTGCGATGATGCGACTGCCCTCGGTCTTTGCTCGCTTGGTTTGCCATGTGCGTTTATTAACTGGGCCGGTCCCCGTAGTGTAGTTCAAACTCGCCGAGCTCAGCTTCGTCTCGGTCGCGACTTCCGCGTGAACTTGCCCATCAATGACCTTTGGCCGCTTGACTGTTGGCAGTGGTGTACCCGCTTTGACGTACTGGTCAATAAACAGGCCGATTTCCTCAGGCTTCCAGCCATCCCTATGGCTGTGGGACATTCGGATGGTGATACGAAGGTTGCGGGCGCCTTTCACACGAAGATAGGTCTTCGCGTAGCTGTCGAGCGGATAAGCAAAATCGTTTGTGCCGTTCACGAAGAACACGGGCATGGTCGCCGAGCCGATATACATGGACGGATCGAACAACTGTACCCATTTCTCGCGGTGTTCCGGCGACATCCTCCCAAAGCGTGGCAGCCAACAACTGTTTTCATCCAGGAACCCGCAGCCATACACCGGCACAGCGGCCTTGAATCGGTTGTCAAGTCCAGCGACGATGCACGTCAGATATCCACCCCAACTGATACCCGTGACGGCGGTGCGCTGGGCGTCCACTTCTTTGAAGCTGCAAATCAGCGAATGGGCGAGGACAACGTTCGCCGCCGCGTGGTAGGACCACTGATCTGCCACGGGACCATCAATTCGGCCAAATTTGTCCTCATCACTCTGTCCCGGTCCCCCGTCGGAAAGTCGTTTGCCGTCCGGGCCGCAACCAGCGAGGTCCATCGCTATGGCCGCGTATCCGCGGTTGGCCCACAACTCAACCCATTCCTTGAACGCGCGCCCGCCGCCTCCGTGCACGAGCACCACGCCGGGAAGATCTATGTCTTCTGAGGCTCGGCCACGCAGCGTGCCCGGTGTACCGTAGTAAGCGAAAACACGCGTCGGCTTGCCTTTATATGGCTCACCCTCGTAGAGAAGAGACCAAACTCCGCCTGTGCGATGAAGCCATTGAAAAGTCGGCGGTTCACTCAGCGCGGCCAAATTCCAGGGCGTCGTCTTTGGCAGCGAGGGCGCCGGTTTGATGGGATTGTCCTCTTGCTCTGCGCTCAGACCCAAACAATGCGCCAGATATATGGCCGACCCGAACAGCAGCGAACGCTTTATCAGTCCATGAATGCTCATGCAAAAGCCCTTTCTCAAAAAACTCCTCACAAGAATAATGTTCCGTGCCTTGTGCACATATCTCTTCGCCCAACAAAATGCCGCGCAGGCAAACCATTGTCAAACACATCTGCTGTGCTTGAGTAATGCCGCAGTCAGGAGTTGGACAGGGGGACTTCGTTGCAAGGGCAATGCGAAAGCATCAGGACTGGGATTTTTCGGTGCCAGGTGGGGCTGTGCCCCTCAGGGCGAAAAGAACAGCCGTCCCCCATGCGGCACTGGCCTGCCCGCCGTCGTCAGGCGGGTGTCCCGACCGTGTAAGAATCATGGGCAAGATGCCCATGCTACGGCAGGCGAGGACAAAGTCTTTCTCATCCCCCTCTCCGCGCCTCTGCGGATTTGCGTTACCCTTCTCTTCCCTTTCTCCCTTCCCCAACTGTGCATCCGCCCCAGACGGAGGCCGGCACACGCGAATGCGGTGGCATCGTGACACGGGCGTCTCGCCCGTGTAGGGACCATGGGCATGATGCCCATGCCACTTAGTGCATGAACTCGCAGATACGGTCACGTATAGCGTTTCAAAAGAGCTTTTTTTGACGGGATAACAGGATGCACAGGATAAAGGATGGACATGATTCAAAAAATGGGTTCGGGACGGGGCAGACTTCTCGCAAAGGCGCAAAGACGCGAAGGATGTAGGAAAGAATCGAGGGCGGGGCGGCGTTCCGCTAAGTACAGGGGTTCGTAAATAGGGACAGGTATTGTGGATGCAAAATCTCATGTGTTTGATAGCCTTTCCCTGTTTGCAGCACCCGAATATGTGACCGAACTTGCCAACGAGAACACTTAGCAGACGGGCAGGCCGGACCATGAAATAGCGCAAATGCAGTCAACCCCTGGCAGAAAAGCATGGCCCAAAGCCCCGCGGTACGCGGGGTTGATCTTCATCGGAAGAACGCAGCCGGATTTGTAGTCAAGAACGCCATGATACCGGCCTCTCGATTCTGCCGGCGCCCCTGTTAGGCACGGGCTTCAGCCCGTGCTCGGCGTGCGGCCTCCGCCTTTTTAAGCCGGCTTCAGCCTCGCTTCAGCGGGGTCACGGGCTTTAGCCATTCCTCGGCAGCTCCCGGCGGTTTTTGGTGCTTCCGACCGGAAACGTCATGCCTGCCCACGCTTTCCAACCCCGCTGAAGGCGGGGTTCCGTTTGCATGGTGCTGCTTCTGCTTCGCGATATATTGCGCGACAAACGGCAGATTCTTCCGGCCAAAGCTGAGCACGCGGAAGCCGCGTTGCGGAATGGATGAATCCTTTCGTCGAGAAGCCCGGCTAAAGCCGGCTCCGATAGGAATATGTAGCGTGTTCGATGACCACCGGCCGAAGCCGGCGGCTAAAGACCGACGCTTCGGATTGTGCGCGGTCAGGCTGCTGCATCGCTTACACCCGGCGTGTGTGTGCCATTATGGGGATTGATTCCCCATGCGCGTGACCACCGGCTGAAGCCGGCGGCTAAATGGTGCTCGCGAATACGACTACATATTCTTCGTGCAAAATCCGGTCCCTCGCGGGAGCTTCTGCCTCTTTGAAAAATGTAATACGTGACTGAACTTATGAAGCACAGCACTAAGTCGTTGATTCCCAAGGCCCCGATTTTTCACCCCCCCTCGCAACCGTAGAAGATGAGTCAGACTCCCTCCGCTGTGGCCTTGGCTCTTTCCTCCTGGGACATCCCGGCCAGCCTCTTCACCTCCTTGATGTCCAATCCCAGCCCTTCTGCTACGCGCCTTCCGTAGTCGGGGTCAGCCCTGTAAAACAAGGCGGTCTGGCGCAACTGGATGCGCTTCTGCGACCCACCTATGTGGGACACAATATTGCCTATGAGGTGATCGCGGTCTTCATCCGTCATCACCTTGCGGTACAGCTCACCCGCCTGCACGAAGTCGTCGTTGGGATGGGTGTAGGGATGTCGCCCGGCCATCCCCGAGACTTCGAACGGGGGCTCGGCCGCCTCGGGATCCGGCTCGGGACCGCCGAAGCTATTGGGGTAATAGTTCGGTCCACCTTCACCGTTTGCGTCCAATCGCATGTACCCATCGCGCTGGTAGTTGTCCATGGGCGCCGCCTTGGGCGCATTTACGGGCAGAAGCTGGTAGTTGGGCCCCAGGCGATGGATATGCGCGTCGTGGTACGAGATGATGCGAGCCTGTAACATCTTGTCCGGAGAAGCGGCGATCCCGGGAACCAGATTGCCCGGAGAAAACGCTGCCTGCTCCACTTCGGCGAAATAGTTCTTCGGGTTGCGGTCCAAAACCATGCGCCCGACGGGAATCAGCGGAAAGTCGCCGTGGGGCCAGACCTTGGTGATGTCGAAGATGTCGAACCGGTAATCCTTGGCCTGTTCGGGGGTCATGATCTGGACATTGACCTTCCAGGCCGGATGCTCGCCTCGCTCGATGGCTTCGTAGAGGTCGCGGGTGGCATGGTCGGGGTTCTGTCCCGCCAAGCGGTCCGCTTCTTCCCGCGTCAAGTTCTGGATGCCCTGAGCCGTCTTGAAATGGTACTGGATCCAGAAGAACTCACCCTGCTCGTTGTACCACTTAAAAGTGTGGCTACTGTAGCCGTTCATGTGGCGATAGTTCTTCGGCGTACCCCGGTCAGAGAAAAGGATGGTGACCTGATGAATGGATTCCGGCGTCAGGGAGAGGAAATCCCAGAACATGTCCGGATCCTTGGTGTTGGTCACCGGGTTGCGTTTTTGGGTGTGAATGAAATCGGGGAACTTCAGGGGATCCCGGATGAAGAAAACCGGCGTGTTGTTCCCCACCATGTCGTAGTTGCCATCCTCGGTGTAGAACTTCACGGCGAAGCCGCGGGGGTCCCTCGCGGAATCGGCGGACCCTTTCTCCCCGCCAACGGTAGAGAAGCGCACGCAAACCTCTGTCCGCTTACCCACCTCAGAGAGGAAATTGGCCTTGGTATATTTCGTCACATCGTTGGTGACCTCAAAGTAGCCACACGCACCGGCCCCCTTGGCGTGGACCACGCGCTCGGGCATCCGTTCCCGGTTGAAGTGTGCCAGTTTCTCCTGGAGGTGGACGTCCTGGATTAAGACAGGTCCTCGGGGACCCGCCGTCATCGAGTTCTGGTCATCGGCAACAGGGGTGCCAGAACTCATCGTGAGAGTTTTTCTTTTCTTCGCCATTTGGAGCCTCCTTTTGTGTTGGTTCAGCGTGAATTGGGCACCTCCGGTTCATGTTTAAGCTACTGCCTTGGGCGTAGCACGGCTGAGTTTTCTGCGGCATGGGGGGAATCTCCGAAAGGGTGCATAGGGGAACGTGAACAACACGCAATGGTTGTTCCCGCTGGGGCCTTTCGGCGAAACCCCGACCGGTTATCCCTGGCGGGTTGCTCTCCAGTCCCGCGTCTTCGCGGGATTTCACCGGCTGAGCTGAGTATCGCCATCTCCTCCCTGCTTGTCAACCATGGTTTCAGTGGATCTTTTTGTTGGTAGCGCTGCTGCCTGCGTCGGGTGGCTCGCCTCTCCCTGGCGGCGGCAAGTTTGGCGTCCCGCTCGGCGAAAATCTGCTGAGCTCGCCCTTCCAGTTTGTCCTTGGGGGCAATGTATCCATGGCGCTGTGGAGGCGTAGGGTGTTGTACTCCTCGACGAAACGGCCCACCACTCGCCTCGCATTCTCCAGCGAAAGGGATGTCTGGGGCCGAATGCATTCGCTTTTCAGCGATTGATGCCACCGCTCAATCTTGCCATTGCTCTGCGGATAATAGGGGGACGTTCTCACGTGTGTCATCCCGGAGAGGCGAATGAACTCCTTGAAGTCTTTGGCTACGAACTGGGGGCCATTGTCCGAGATGATCCGTGACAGCTCCTCGGGAAACTTCTCCCGGGCACGCTGGATGATCGTTTCCACATCGCCTTCCGTCATGGATTCTCGAATCTCCCAGTGCACTATGTACCGACTGTAGCCGTCCAACAGGGCGCACAGATAGTAAAAGGTGCCGCAGATATTGATGTGAGAGATGTCCGTGTGCCAATGCTCGTGCGGCTTCGACGGCTGTCGAAACTCCTGACCCTTCTTCGATCTCTTGCGGTTCCATCTCCCAAGGAGATCCCTCCGTTTCAAGGTCCTATATCCCGCCTTGCGGGACTGGGACTGACTGCTACAACGTCGGCGTCCATCATCATGTACGTCAACCGGCGATATCCGTCCCGAGGATGCTCCAGGTGAAACCGCACAATCGCTTCCTTCTCCCACTCCTCCAGCCAGAAGTCCCTCGGAATCTCCCGCCTACGGCGGGATGCTCGTTGACCTTCCCATACCGACTCCGCCATTGGTAGTACTTGCTTCGGCTGATCCCCATCCAGCGGACCAGCCGCGTCGCCGCCAGTTCTGTCCTTTCCGACCAATACCGCACGTAATCAATCACCTCGTCCCGGATGTCATGCGACACCCAGAAACCCTTCAAACTTCGCCAAGACTTTTTTTTAGAGCCACGTGCGACGCCATGATCTCCGCGATCACTTCGTCCCTCTGCGCCAGTTTGGCCTTCAACGTCGCGTTTTCTTTCTCCAGCTTTCGGGTCCGCGCGTCATGCCGCCGGCATCTTGCCGGCTGTCTCGGGGGCATCCTGCCCCCGCGCAGACGGCGGCCGGCACACGCGAATGCGGTGGCATCGTGGCACGGGCGTCTCGCCCGTGTAGGGATCATGGGCATGATGCCCATGCCACTTAGTGCATGAACTCGCAAATACGGTCACGTATAGCGTTTCAAAAGAGCTTTTTTTGACGGGATAACAGGATGCACAGGATAAAGGATGGACATGATTCAAAAAATAGGTTCGGGACGGGGCAGACTTCTCGCAAAGGCGCAAAGACGCGAAGGATGTAGGAAAGAATCGAGGGCGAGACGCCCTCGGGACTGCCCCGCCAGAGCGGGGCGGCGTTCCGCTAAGTACAGGGGTTCGTAAATACGGACAGGTATTGTGGATGCAAAATCTCATGTGTTTGATAGCCTTTTCCTGTTTGCAGCACCCGAATATGTGACCGAACTTGCCAACGAGAACACTTAGCAGACGAGCAGGCCGGACCATGAAATAGCGCAAATGCAGTCAACCCCTGGCGGAAAAGCATGGCCCAAAGCCGCGCGGTACGCGGGGTTGATCTTCATCGGAGGAACGCAGCCGGATTTATAGTCAAGAACGCCATGATACCGGCCTCTCGATTCCCTCATGGCGCCCTTGTTACGCACCCGCTGAAGCCGGCGGCTAAAGACCGATGCTTCGGATTGTGCGCGGTCAGGCTGCTGCATCGCTCACACCCGGCGTGTGTGTGCCATTATGGGGATTGATTCCCCATGCGCGTGACCACCGGCTGAAGCCGGCGGCTAAATGGTGCCCGCGAATACGACTACATATTCTTCGTGCAAAATCCGGTCCCTCGCGGGAGTTTCTGCCTTTTTGAAAAATGTAATACGTGACCGAGCTTATCAAGCAGAGCACTAAGGCCTTTTCCGCAGGTGCAGGACCACGGGCTGTGAGCCGAAGGGCGATTCTTTGGACTGGTCGCCGTTGTCAACCGTGCCGGCGGGTACTGTCTCGCCTGTGTAGATGTTCAACCACTCGGCAAGGAGGGGAGATGTTGCACGCGATACGCTGAATGGAACCGTTGCGCCGCGAGGGGCGAAGATGACGTACTCTTTCCCTTTGTCAGCGAGAACCCACGCTCCGTTCACCCGTCCCTGCGGCGTCATCCGCCAGTATCGCACGCGATCGAAGAATTTTTTCAGGATCAAGTACCTCTTCCAGCCGGGCGGCTCGGGCTGCCATTTGACGAGGTCCCACGAAGTGTTTGAATAGTAGTAATTAGCGTAGCCGCCGGCGCAGATTATCTCGTAGGTTCTTCGAAGCACTTCCTGCCAGGTCTGCATGACGCGGTATGTCCGGAGCTTTTCCGCGCCCCGCTCGTAGCCGTACTCGATGTTCAGGACGGGCCAGTCTCTCGCCTTCAGCTGAGCGAGGATGGTCTCGCCCCAGCGGCTGTGCTGCTGGTCCGACCGAAAATCGCAGATGTTGTAGTTGCCGTTATCGTAGTTGCCGTTATCGTCGTGGACGGTGACAGGATGGTCGGAGGCATCCCATCTCTTGATGGCTTTGATAACGGCGACCTTGTATTTGGCGTCCTTTTCGTTATGGGCTTCTTTGGAGAAATCCCACACGACGTTCGAGAAAGCCTGATACCTGGACACGATGTACTTGTAGTAAAGGTCATCCTCCGGGCTGCCGTTCTCGGGCCAGTTGACCATCTTGTTATAAACACGCAGCATGATGTGGGCGATTATCCCCTTCTCCTGAAGGTAACGGATGACCCTGTCGTAATGGCGCCAGAAGCGAAGGTTCATGCTGCTATGGTCCGGCTTTTCATTTGTGCCGTCCCAGGCATACATCTCCGGCGGCCCGTAGTCCCAACGGCTCACGTGCCCTCTCGACCAGGATGTGTCGTGCGCGTACGCATTCATGACAATATGGTTGAATCCATTCGCGGCAATGGCGTCAACGAACTTTCTCAGATTGGGGATGGCGGGTTCGGACATGTCCAAAGCCCATATCCAATCGGCCTCGAAGCCGAGGAGGAAATATCGCGTGCCGTCCTCGTAGGTGAAATGGCGGGCATGCTCGGGGTCAACCTTCAAGCGGCCGTGGATGTTGGAGTTGGAGTTTGGGATACATTCGATAACGCCGCGTTTGCCGCGCATTCCGGCGTCGCCTTCGCATTGCGTCGTATAGCTCCATTTTCCGAGGGAGACGGGCGAGAAACGAATTTTCCATGTATTTCCCCCGTCGTAGAAGCCGGGGACAGTCAGCTTTTCTCCGTTCGGCCCCTCGAAGGTCGCAGAAACATCAACCATGAAGTTGTTGTCGTGGGTCTTCGACCCGGGGAGAGACAGCTCGCGGACATGGTATTGCTGAACTTCCACTGTGGTTTCAGCAGCGGTAGCAAGCAACAGCCCCAGTAGAACGAATGCGGAAAGTCGCAACGATTTCATTTTGCCTCCATTGATGAGAGTTTGTAAGTTTCCGAGTCAATTTAGTCCAGAAAGAAGTCCGGCCGCAGAGCCTATTGATTTGTGCGAAACGGTTCTCTTATGTAGCCCCGCCCACTGCACCTGGGGCAGACGAGAAAACGCTTGGGGCCTTGTATCCGGCCAAAACCCTGACAATCCGGACAAATCACGTGCCCCGGCGGGATGCGAAGAACCTTCACCCCTTTCCCTCCGCAAAACTGGCACACTCGCCTCCTCATACCCGTCCTACCGGGCGTCATGACATAGCCATAGCCTTCGCAGAGGGGGCAGCGGATGTTCACCACCGTGAGCTCAGGCTTTTTCGGCTGCGCCGAGGGAAGAGGCGGCGGCGACGGGGACTTGTTGTCGCCCTCGTCTGTACTCCTGGCGAGAAAGAAAATGACCGCTCCTAACGCAATCAGCCCGACTATCCATATTGGCTTGTTCATGGCACTGTTCTCCGGGTCTGGCGGCGGCGCCCGGGAATGGCGGGCGCCCCTCGTAATTAACGGGGCATACCCGACTCCCTATCGCGCTCTGCAGGAAGTGTAGCATTTCTTGGCCACGGAGGCAACGCGGGTGTGCGGCCGGGTGCGGCCGCGTCTCCGTGGCGTGCCCTCACGCCTCCTTTTGAACCTGTCCCGTCGCACGTTGACGCCGTGGGTCTGTGCCCGCTGTCCCTCTATCATAGAACGGAAAGGGCCACCGTCTCCTTTTCTCCCGCCCTCGGCGGGCGGCGGAGTTAGCCACCGGCTTTAGTCGGTGGTATCGGATACGAGATTCTTCTCGTGACAGCCGGCTTCAGCCGGGCTTCTCGAACAAGGGATTCATCCATAACTTCCCACGGAAATACGCCGGCGCCCGTGCGGCCGAGTACAGCCGTTTTGGGTGGCGTGGAAAGGAGAGTGAAGAATGGTTTGACTTCGGGTCTCTCTATCGGGGCGCATGAGCCTGAGTCAGACGAATGTTACATTCTGACTCTCAAGGAGGGCTTTTCACTGACGCAAGGCACATCACAACTTGCTCATCGCCAGCGGATTAGCGCCATGAGCATGAAAAACGGCCGAGATTAGTCTGTCATGTCACAAATGAATGCAATGAGGCAACAGCGTTGCGTTTTAGAAACATGGACGGATTGTGGGGTAGCCCCTTGCCATATCGAGACTTAGCCCGTTGGCGGCCGCTCAACGTTGCCGAAATCCAACATAACGGGTGTATTACAGGAAGCGGATAAGCAAACCTCGCCATATACCTAATCCTTTGTCGAGACGCAGCTTACAACCTGGCCAGCTGTGTGGTATGCTTCTTGCTACAGTGACAGTGTCGCCGTTCGCGATAGCATTAACAGCAAAAGACACAATTAAGAGAAGGAGTCGGGGTGAAGATCAAAAAAGCGGTTAAAATCAGTGTGTTGCTTCGCGGCGTGGCGATCATGGGTGTCCTGTTGATGGCGGGACTATGGACCCAACAAGCAGTTGCGGTTCCCATCCTTAATCTGCCCACCTCAGCGGACATGGTTGTTAATTTTAATGCGTCTGTTAGCACCTGGGATCTAACCCTTTCCGGTTTTCTTCCGCCCGGAGATTACGACATAAATGAGGGTGTATATCTTGGTTGGTGCGCAGATATGAATGTCAACATAGACTGGAAGACTGGGACACACTACTCGGTCGCGTTGTACTCGACGTATGACCCGGCTATCCCTCTGAATCCGAGCAAGAGCAACTGGAACGTCATCAACTATATCATCAACACCACGAATGGGTTGTCGTGGTGGTCCCGTCAGGCCGCGATATGGTACTTCATGGATCCCCTAATGCAGCTCACCGACCCAATCTTAGACCCAGTCGCTCAGGGTATCGTGAATGATGCTCTCAACCCAACCAATAATGCTTCCGGTTTCGAGCCTGGGCCGGGTCAAGTCATGGCGGTTCTGGCTGACCCCCGTGAAGATGTCCAACCGGCCATCGTTGAGGTGCCGGTGTCGCCGGTGCCAGAAGGTTCCACTTTGCTGCTTTTCGGTTCAGGGCTTTCCGGCCTTCTGTTCTTTGCCAGAAAGAAACGCCTGCTGAAATTCTAACCACGGGCGCAACAAGATATGGGGGAGGCCGTACAAGGAACGCGGTCTCCCTTTTTTGGTGTTTTTCCTTCCGTTACTCGTGCCAGGGGTGTGTCCGCATCCTTGCAGCCGCTTCTCTCGCCGCCCTGCCTTGTTTTTGTGTTCACATTTAGCCAAACCCGTTTGTGTAACGCCTGTTGACACGGGGCGTCGCGTCACGTATAATCCCCGCTGTTCGCCTTTCCCGGAGGACCGGAAGGGCTCTATCTGTGACCGCGATTCTCATGAAATGGTTCAAATCCCTGATGGCCAACTTTCGCGCCGCGTTCGCCCTGCCATGGCATGATAGGTGGGTCGTATTGCAGGCTTGGATATTCCTTCTGCTCGCTGACCTGAGTGTTCGCACGCTGCCCTTCTCACGGGTGCAACGGCTTGCGGCGGCGAGAAGGAGGTATCGAGACCATCTCAGATCCGATGAGAAGTCCGAGATTATTCAACACCTGCGTTGGATCGTGAGTATCGCCGGGCGGAATCACTTGTTTCCAATGCGTTGTCTCCAGCAGTCTCTGGTTCTCCAATGGCTGTTGGGCAGGCGAGGTATTCCCACGGACTTGCGCATCGGCGTACGCAAGGAACTCGATGGGCTCCATGCCCACGCCTGGCTTGAGCAGGCGGGAGCTGCTATCGCGGAGCGGGAACAAATCATTGCCAGCTATGCACCGCTGGTAGCGCGAGAGGCTGACCTGTGAGCGGAATCTGCGGTATCTTCAATAGGGACGGGGCCCCGGTGGACCCTGATATGCTGCGCAAAATGGCAGAGTCTGCCGCTCATCGCGGCCCCGACGGCATCCGCTACTGGACCAATGGCAACGTGGGGTTCGCCCACCTGGCGCTGCATGTCACGCCTGAGTCCGTGCGGGAACGGCAGCCTTTACTCAGCAGCGATGGTCTGGTTTGCTTGGCAGCGGACGCTCGGGTGGACAACCGGCAGGAGCTGATCGAGGTCTTGGGACCCAGGGGGTATCTCCGGGAGAAAGACCCCACTGACGCCGACCTGATCCTGGCAGCGTATTCGTGTTGGGGCGCGGAATGTCCGGTGCACATCCTCGGCGATTTTGCCTTTGCGGTCTGGGATGGGCGAAAGCAGCAAATCTTTTGCGCCCGGGATGCGTGCGGCGTTAAGCCGCTGCACTACAGTCGGGTCAACCAGACACTGTGCTTTGCTTCCGAACTCCAGCAAATCCTCCAAAATCCCGAAATACCTCGTCGCCTGGACGAAGTGGCCATGGCAGACCACTTGACGGTGAATTTCTATGACCAAGGGTCCACGATGTTCCTTGATGTGCGGCGGCTGCCGCCCGCACACCGTCTCACTGCAACGCGAGCGGGGATTCGGCTGAAACGCTACTGGGATATTGATCCGTCAGCCCGTACGGTCTATCGCCGCGACGAGGACTACGCCGCGCACTTTCTTCATCTCTTTCGTCGCGCGGTGGCTGATCATCTGCGAACCCGGGGCAAAGCCGTAGGGATTACCATGAGCGGCGGGCTCGACTCGTGCTCGATAGCAGCCGTCAGCCAGCACATGCTTTCTGCGAACGGGGACTCGCCCGGATTGATTGCCTATTCGTACGCCTTTGACCGTCTGAGAGATTGTGATGAGCGAGGCTACAGCCGGGCCATGGCGGACGAGCTGGGCGTTGAGATCGAGTACATCCCAGCGGAGCGCTTCTGGTTCTTGCGAGAACCGGTGGTACTCCGGCCCAGCCTGGAGTCTCCCGCTTTGTGGTTTGAGTCCACCACCCGCCACGCGATGATGCGGCTCAGGGAACGAGGAGGGCGGGTATTGTTGACCGGGGAGGGTGGGGACAGTCTGTTATGGGGCAGCCCGTTGATTTGG
>Ga0315552_1001207_pt1 | contig 15696 bp, 14 predicted proteins | sample SalMarSW160170MG_2_FD_203102 | JGI IMG/M metagenome (GOLD analysis project Ga0315552, IMG submission 203102) | Salt marsh sediment microbial communities from the Plum Island Ecosystem LTER, Massachusetts, United States - Salt Marsh Sediment SW1601-70 ...
AGCTTTATGGAGTTTGTCAATTTTCTAAACAGGTCTGAAATACTTGCCAGAGGAATAGACAAAAGAATCATTGAGACTTTCCTTGTACTGCTGGCTCCATTTGCCCCTCATTTTTGTGAGGAACTCTGGGAAAGGTTAGGCCATCCCCAAAGTATCTTCAAAGAAAAATGGCCCCTATATGATCTTTCCCTGGTTGAGGATAGACTGGTGAGGATAGCGGTTCAGGTGAATGGTAAGCTGCGAGGAACCTTGCTCCTGGCCAAAGATACTCCTGAGGAGAAAGCAGTAGCGCAGGCGCGAAAAATGGAGAGGATCAGGAAATACCTGGAGGGAAAAGAAATCAAGAAAGCCGTATTTGTCCCTAGCAAGATTATCAATTTTGTTACCACCCAAGACTAATCTAGAGGAGAGATGCCTCACATGTGGAACCTTACACGGGAGGAGCAAACAGTTCTCATTTTCTTATCAGGAGTGTTTTTGGTAGGAATGGGGATAAAACTCCTGGGAGGTATTCCTCGGAGTCAAAATCTTTCTTTACCTAGATCTAACAGTTTGGTTAAAGTAAAAATAGGCGGAGCAGTGAGACAGCCAGGCTGGTACAGTCTGTCTGAAGGAAGCCTTGTTATCGAGGCAGTAAAGAAAGCAGGAGGAACTCTTCCGCAGGCAGATTTAAGCAGACTTAATTTGGGCTCTCGCTTAAAGGCTGAGGACGAAATCTGGATTCCGGGAGAGAAAATCAATATTAACCGAGCCTCCCCTCACCAGCTTTCCTACCTTCCTGGCATTGGCCAGATCTTGGCTCAAAGAATTGTTGAATATCGGCAAAAGAAGGGCCCGTTTCAGGACTTATCTGAACTTCTAAGAGTCCCGGGAATCGGTAAGCTCAAGCTAGAGAAAATCAAGGGGAAAATTTGTCTGGACAAGGATTAGTCTGGAGAATAACTTTCAATCAGAACTAAAGCTTTTACCTTCTTCCCTCCCCTACCCTTTTCAGGCAATTTACTTTCTCCCACTTTTCTTGACTCCGCACCCGCTCTTCTTCAATTAAAAAACTCTGGTATAATATAACAAATGAAAGATAAAAGGCAAGAAGCCTGATCCCCAAACCCTGAAATATGACGCTCAAGAGAATCTCCCTTCACAAAAGCAGGATAGCCTGTTCTGGTTTAATATCTCTTCAAAAAGTAAAAAATAGAAACATTTAATTAAGATGGTTTATTAGAGAAAAACTTCATGCACTCAGAATCAAAAAAAGCATGGTTATTTTTATCACCTACCCTTGTATACCTTCTGATAGTTACCCTTTTTCCTTTTATATACCTTATCTTTGCAAGTCTACATAATTGGTACTTACCACCAGGAAGGGCATTTGTGGTATTTATCCATAGAACTATGGGGACCTGATCCAGATACATTAGCCTGGGAAAGTAGAATTTATTTAGAAAATTTGCTATAATTATCTGGAAGGCTGCTTTGGATCCACAGAAAAACTCAAAAAGCTGAAGAGGAGAGACAAATGGAGGCAATGAGTGGGTACGCAGGCAATCTCTTGAGGGTTAATCTGAGTAATAAGACTCACCATGTGGAGCATCTGGATGAGGAGCTTTTGAACCTATTTTTGGGAGGAAGAGGAGTAGCTGCTAAAATTTATTTTGAGGAAATTGCTCCGGAGGTTAGGCCACTAGATGAGGCCAATAAACTGATCTTTATGAGTGGTCCTTTGACCGGCACCATTGTTCCCGGGAGTACTAAGTTCCAATGTGCCACCAAATCACTTGAGACCGGGATATATCTTTGTTCTAATGCCGGAGGAGATTTCGGCCCGCAGCTCAAGTTTGCCGGTTACGACGGCTTAATCATAGAAGGTAGAGCTTCCAAACCTGTTTATCTATATATCAATGATGATAAGGTGGAAATTAAAGATGCCACTAAACTCTGGGGTAAGACAACTGGCGAGGTTGATAAAATTCTTAGAGAGGAAATTAGTAACTCTAAGGCCGGAGTAATGAGTGTGGGGCCGGCGGCGGAAAGAAAGGTGGCTTTCTCCTGCATTAAAGTGGATGGCAGAAGCTTCGGGCGTGGAGGTGCTGGTGCAGCTATGGCTTCCAAAAACCTTAAGGCCATAGTAGTTAAAGGGCAAGGCAGGTTAAATTATGCTAATCTATCTGAACTTAAAAAAATGATTAAGCCTCGCGAGGTGAGAAAAGCCTGCCAGAGCTTAGCTGATTATGGAAGACCCATCTATACCGAGTCGATAAATGAGCTAGGCTGTTATCCAGTAAGAAACTTTCAAACTGCAGTATTTAGTGAGATTGATAAAATTGATGCCCGGTTTATGAAAGAGAATTTTTTTGTTAAAAATCGGGCTTGCTTTAAGTGTCCCGTAGCCTGCTTGAAGGTATGCCGGGTGAAGACTGGTAGGTTTGAAGGATGGACAGTGGCTCCGGAATATGAAACCATATGGGCCCTGGGAGCTCAGTGTGGGGTATCAGACTTTAATGCAATTTTATCTGCTAACCTGTTGTGTGATGAGTATGGTATGGATACGATATCTACCGGTAATATAATTGGCTTTGCTATGGAACTTTATGAGAGAGGAACGATTACCCAAGAAGATACCGGGGGACTGAAATTGACTTTTGGTAGTCCTGAGGCTGTATTAGGAGCTATTGAACTCATAGCCAATAGAAAGAAAGTCGGTGAGGTACTAGCGCAGGGATTTCGGGGAATAGCCGTTGAAGTTCCTGGCTCAGAGCGGTACATGATGCAGGTTAAGGGAATGCCCTTCGCTGCTTACGATCCCAGAGGGTTCTATGGGATGGGGCTGACCTATGGTACCTCCTCCAGAGGTGCCTGCCATAATGTGGGTGGCTGGTCAATCAGGGCCGAACTACTAAGTGGAGAGTATGATAGATTTGCGCTTAAGGGTAAAGGTAAGCTAATAAAGAGTATTCAGGATACCAGAGCCTATATTGACTCTTTAGGTATATGTACCGTAGTGAGGAGGTCTCTGGGATTTAGTGATAAGCCAGATCCAACTATCCTTAACTTAGTAACTGGTCTGGATTTCACAGATAAGCTCATGGAGATAGGTGAGAGAATCTACAACCTGGAGAGGCTGATATTAACCAGAGAAGGGATACGTCGAAAGGATGATATGCTGCCTCCAAGGATAATGAAGGAAAAACTACCTGAGGGTCCAGCTAAGGGACATGTGTTAACTAAAGAGATGTATGAAGTTGAGCTTGATGAGTATTATGAGGCAAGAAGATGGGATAGAGAGGGACTGCCTACCCAGGATAAACTAGAGGCTCTTTCCCTGCAAGATATCCGTTAATCTCCTTTTTACGGAAAATCCTTCAGGCAAATCCCCTATATTACACTGGTGAATGATAGAGTAACCAACGGGGAGGAGAGGACTGACTTAAAAGAAGGAGGTCCGGTGAGTTCCGTCCCAATGTTATCTGAAGGATAACTGAAAATTGAGGGATAAAAAATGAAAGAATTGATGGAACCTATAAGAACAATGGTAGACTTTAAAAAAGGTGTGGTAAATCCGGATCAGATAATTGAGAGAAGAGTGAGCGACATGCAGGGAATGTATGCTGATAACCATGCCCTGGAGAAGCTCTTATCTCAGGATAACCCCTTGATTTATCAGGTAAGGGGGGTAAACATCCCGGAGGAGTCGGGTCACATAATCTATAGCACCACTATAATTTATCCGGGAAAGGTGGGGGAGGAGTATTTTATGACCAAGGGGCATTTCCACGCTAAAGAAGACACTGCTGAGATTTACTTTTGTCTTGAGGGAGAAGGTTATCTTCTAATGCAAACCAAAGAAGAGAAAGTCTCCACCATCCATATGAAACCAGGGGTGCTGGGATACATACCTCCTTACTGGGGTCATAGAACCATGAATACCGGGGATACGGAGTTTGTTTTTCTCACCCTCTTTCCAGGAGACGCTGGGCATAACTATGAAATTATAGAAAAGTGTGGATTTGCCAAGATAATGGTGGAAGAAAACGGTAAACCTGTCTTGAGAGATAACCCTAAATATACTCCGTTAAATGGTTAAATCGATTGATTCGGTTATGTTCATTCGACGTTCTACGTTCGAGGTTTGATGTCAGAAAAATGAGAAAAGAGAGAAACTGTTATGGCAGAAAATTCCTACCTCATAGGAGTTGACCTTGGTACCGCTGGAACAAAGGTAGCTATTTTTGATGAGGAGGGGAATTTAATTACCGATGCCTATGAAGAATCAAGGCTTTCCTATCCTAAACCTGGCTGAGTGGAGCAGGAGCTTGACGATTTTTACCACTCGGCTTGCAAGACCATTAAAGAGGCTTTCATTGACTACACTTACACTAGCTTCAGTGGATTCAGTAATACCAAAGATGGCTACTGGAGTGAAGAGCTCTGCCAGATATCCGATGTTCCCCTAGATAAACTTCCCCGGATAATTTCTCCCTGGGAGATAATAGGAAAACTCTCCTCTCAGGCAGCCAGAGATAGTGGTTTAATCCCGGGTATCCCCATTGCCCGGCATGGATCCCCTACTAAAGCTGGCGAAAGTTTATGAGTTTATTGGAGATGTGAGAAGAAACAGAGGCAGCCATCTTAGATATAGTGGACACAAGAAAGAAAATTTCCCTTCATTATGAATAAACCCATTGTTGGACTTACCCTTTTCTTCATAACAGGAATAGTCTTAGGAAAGTATCTCTCTCTACCTTTTCTTTCCCTCTACTTAACTTTTCTCTTATTGTTCGGCTTATCGGTTATTTTTTACCTTAAGGGGAAAAGAAGTTTGGTAGTGTATCTTTTGTTTTCTCTCATCACTTTGACAGGTAGCCTCTATTTTCGCTATTCCTATTTTCCTCATTCTCCTTCTCATATTATCAACTTTACCCCTTCTAAAGAGACATTGCAGATAACCGGAAAAGTAATTAATCACCCCAAATTAAAGGGAAGAGTCATCAGATTTATAATGGAGGTAGAGAAAATAGCTTCTAAAGAGAAAGAGAATGGTTCAGGGAAAATAGAAAAAGAAGTAAAAGGAAAGGTCTGGGTTGTAAGCTATCTTCCTCTCCTCAATTATGATTATGGGGATGAGGTTACGGTTGAGGGAAAGCTAACTTTACCCAAAGGAGAAAAAGAAGGAGGATTTAATTGGCAAAGATATTTATCCTATCAGGGAATCTGGGTGGAGCTACGCACAGGAAAAGTAGAGCTAATTAAAAAAGGTCGGGGAAATCCTTTAATGAAGTGGGCCTACAGGAACCGAGACTGGATGGTGAGATTAATCGAGCATACCTTACCTCAGCCAGAATCTTTTATCTTAAAGGCTATTATGCTGGGAGATAAGGATTCTCTTCCTGCTGAGGTCAAAAATACATTCCTTAAAACGGGTACCGGCCATATCTTAGTGGTAAGTGGTCTACATGTAGGATTGATCTTGTTTATCCTCTTAGTTTTTTTCAGGACTCTGGGACTTTCCTTTGAATTGACCTCTCTTTTAGTTATACCTCTCCTGGCATATTATGCGGTTCTTACAGGACTTCGAGCCCCGGTACTCCGGGCAACTTTAATGGCAGGGGTGGGACTGGGGTGTCTATTGATTAACAGAGATATCTCTCCTCTGGTGATTCTTAGTCTTGCTGCTCTTTTTATTCTCATTCTCAGTCCCCTTTCTCTTTTCACGGCCAGTTTTCAGCTTTCCTTTATCGCAGTGGGAGGAATAATCTATCTTACCCCTCATCTGGAAAAAAGATTAGAAAGACTACCTCTCTGGTTAAAAAAATCTTTCGCTATTTCCTTAGCGGCACAACTTTCTGTTCTTCCTCTGCTTGCCTTTTATTTTCATCAAATTCCTCTTATTGGTCTTCTAACCAATCTCCTTATTGCTCCCCTGGTAACAATTATCCTGGCTTTGGGATTTTTTAGCCTGGCATTGGGGTTGATAACCCTGGGAGGAGCCCAGATAGTTGCCAATGCCAATTGGTTAGCCCTTACCGGTCTTTTGCGGCTGGTTAACTTTTTCTCTTTTTCTCAATCGAGAACTATCTCCAATTTACTCTGTCCTGGGGTGGGATCCTTTTCGCCGATTCTTTTGATTATCTACTATGGGGGACTGGTGGCATCACCTTATTTTTTAAAGTTTCAAAGGAGATATGGTCCTGAACACAACCAGTGATAGAGTTGCTTTAGAAGAAACCGAGGGAATTTAGAAAATAAATCCATATTTATAATTCTGCTGAAAGATGATGCAAACTTCTGATATTTTGGAAAAAATAGATATCCCCAGGCATAAGCTCTACTACCTGGAACAAAAGGGCTATATCCAACCGAAAAAGGTCCCCCGGGGTGAGCTCGAGGCAAGAGAATTCACCGAGGAGGATTTCGAAAAAATTAAGCTCATATGGAAATATCTTAAAGAGGGCTTCAAGCATAAAATTGCCTATCAAAAAGCGATAGAAGAGCTCAAGGACCCCCAGTTAGAGTTTAACCTGGGCTCCAAGAATAGGGTGAGATAGAAGATTTTTATGGAAAAGGTATAACGCCAACAGAGTAGAAAATGCCTAGAGTCATTGCGATTGCCAACCAAAAAGGGGGAGTGGGAAAGACCAGTATCACCTTTAATCTTTCCGGTGCCCTCGCAGAAAAAGGGAAAAGAATCCTCCTTATTGATTTGGATCAGCAGGGTAATCTTTCCTCTTGCTTTTTAGACAGTATCTACGACCTCAAGACTACCGTAGCTGATATCCTTTTGGATGAGGATATACCCATCTCAAGAGCCGTTCAAAAAACTTCTTTTCAAAACATAGACATTATTCCCTCCAATATTGACCTCAGCAAAATAGACCTTCAACTGGCGGGAGAGCCGGACGCCCAATACTTTTTAGCCGACAAATTGGAAGAGATAAAAGATACCTACCACTATATCCTCGTTGACTGTCCTCCAAGTTTAGGGTTAGCAACGAGGATTGGACTGGTGGCATCAGACAAGGTTATCATACCCTTGGAGTGTCAGGAGTGGGCAGTAAAAGGCACAGCATACCTTAGAGGTGCCATCGCCAAAATCAGAAAACGAGCCAATCCTAATCTTACAATCATGGGATACCTTATCAATAGATTTGTTAGAAGAAGAAAACTCGAGGAAGTTTACCACGACAGTATCCTCGAAAGCTTCAAAGATAAGGTTTTTCAAGTGGAGTTAAAAAATAGCGTCAGGTACGCGGAGACAGCCACCCTCAAGAAACCAATCACCAGCTACCTACCAATGTCGCTGCAGGCAAAAGCATACCGGAGATTAACCGTGGAGATCCTAAAGTATGAGTAGAAAGAAGGAGTTTATTTTAAGAAAGTGTGCCCACGATACCTTTACTTCTCTTCCTGTCGAAATCGAGGAAATGATTGAAAAGCGCCGGGGCGGTATTAGGGATGGAACCAAGCGACTCTCTGGTGCTCGGGTGATTGATATCTACCGAATAAAGCCCGATCCTGACCAGCCGCGAAAAAGACACGATGACGAAACCTTAAACGAGCTAGCAGCATCGATCAAAGAACACGGGCTTCTCCAGCCGATTACGGTAGAGTATGTGGAGGAGGGAGACTATTTTAAGATTATCAACGGGGAGCGAAGGTTTGAGGCCGCTAAGTTGGCCAGACTTTCAGAGCTACCCTGCATCATTAAAAATGTGGATAGACGCCTTCGACTCATTCACCAGTTAATCGAGAACATTCAACGGCAGGACCTCCCACCTTTAGAGGAAGCAGAAGCTATCCAGACTCTCATTGAGAGTCGAAGAGTGGAAAACCCGGCCTACTCCCAGAGAAATGCGGCGAAAGATTTGAGCCTTCCCAAAACCTATATTAATGAAATGCTCAGCTTGCTGAAACTGCCCAAAGACATAAAGATGAGTGTTCGGACATCTGACGCTACTCCTAAATCCTTATTATTACTGCTCGTGGGACAGAGTGATGAAAGAAGTATACGAGCGTTTTATAAAGAGATCAAAGAAGGAAAATTGACGGTCCGAGAGGCAAAAACCCGCCTTAAAAAATCAAAAACGAAAAGAGGAAGACCTCAATACTACCAGTACACATTCCAGGCTCTGGAAAAAGATTTTACCCTAAAGATTAGGTTCAAGAAGAGTCAGGTGAACCAGTCCGAGATAATTAACGCTCTCTCCCGAGTACTTCGTAGTTTAAAGGGCGAAAGAGTTTAAGACAGGCAATAGAATAATTTCCCTACTCCTTAAAGGTCAGGCCATGCAAACGGCCTCCTTCCCATTCTTCAGTCCGTTCGTTTATCCTGTAAGCTCCTTCCTCATTCCGCTCCAAGACCCTCATGCTTGACAATCTCCTCAAGGCGGCAAGAACCATCGCCGGATGCTGCAATCCCATCTCTTTAGCCTCCTCAAACTCATCGATATACGCCCAGGGAACAGCATGCCCTGAATGCGGCCCTCGCCAATACCCATAGGTCTCACACATTATGTAGACGATGACCTGGCGGTCCGTAACAGTAAGATGAGAATTGGTTTTTAGCTGGGCTATCACACGACGAGGTATGTACATCGATTGTTGCTCCACTCTCTTTTGCATTTTTTAATGCAACTATCTTGACTTTCAAATCTTTTTTCTTTGCGATTTCGCCTAGATCTTTAATGGATCTGGCAACCCACGGACATTGATTTGCATAGATAATATTCAGTCCTCCTATAGAATAATGCAAGCTGGGAAACTGTCAATCCATTTGGAGGGCTTCCTGGTCCAGAGACTCAGGTTTTCAGCGAACGAGAGGATGAATACATCGACGATAGCAAAAATGCAGCAGAACGTCAACGCGGAACGACTTAACTGCCTTAAAAGCTAAGATGCATGGCAGGCTTTCATCCACAAATACCTGTTATTCTATAGGAGGCCTCTGCTGCAAGAGCTAGTCTAATAAAGGAAAGTTGTGGATCAATCCTTACTCAAATTTGGTGAGGCTTTTTTGACGAAGCGCAGTTTTCAGCTAAGATAAAGAACAGCCCTTAATAATTACTGATCAAAACAGAAGGTGGTACAATGAACAAAGCAAAATTAGTAGAGGAACTAGCCAATCAGACAGAACTAACAAAGAAAACATCTAGGGAAGGCATTGATGCAATAACCTGTATCATCGCAGATGCCTTGGTAAGAGGAGAGAAAGTTACTTTGCTTGGGTTTGACACTTTTCATGTTACAGGAAGAAAAAAAAGAAGAAGAGACAGGAATCCTCAGACAGGCCAGACTATCCAAATACCGGCAAAGAAAGTCCCTAAGTTCATGCCAGGGAGGGGATTAAAGGGAAAGGTGAAATAAACAAAAATTAGGAAGTAAAACTTGAGGAGAATGATAAAGTGGCTAAAGGTACAATAAGAAGATTGATGAGAGGCCGAGGCTATGGATTTATTACCACCGAGGATGGAAAAGACGTATTCTTCCATCGAACAGCTCTTCAGGATCTCGAGTTCGATTCCTTAAAGGAAGAATCTAGAGGCCCTCGCGCAGTGAACATAAAATCATCTGAGAAAATCGAAGACTAGCACTCTGAGATGTTATGCGGCTCTTACGCGCTTTCGTCCTCCAGTGGGCCAGGCAACTTTAATGGCAGAGATGGGACTGGACTTCTTACCTTATGTTTTTAAAATTTCAACGAGCTATGCTCAAGTTAAAAAATAGTGGCATCGCCGAGGAGATAGGAATTCCTGTTCGAAGCTTTTTCATCAAGCCAGAAGATACAACTTTTGGAGGAGGCTGAACTTGAGAAAAACCAAATGGAGAAGCAAAAGAGATATGAAAGCCTGGATTCTTGCAAAGAAAGAAAATTTTAACTCTTACGAAAACAGGCGTTTTCATGAGGAAGCCGAACAAATGGGAATTGAACTTCAAACAGTTGGACCTGAAGAATTCGATATTGTCGTTGCAAAAGAAGGGCGAAAGAGCATCCTTCACAACGGCAGTCCTGTAGATTTGCCGGATTGTTTGATTCCAAGAATGGGTGCAGGCACAACATATTTTGCTTTAGCGATGATGCGACATCTTGAGAAACTGGGCCTTTTTGTTCTAAATTCCAGCCAGAGCATAGAAAATGCCCAAAATAAACTGACAATCCTGCAAATCCTTGCTACAAATAATATTCCAATTCCTAAAACTATGCTTGCTAAGTTCCCCTTGAACGTTGATATTGTTGAGAGAGAATTCACTTATCCGTTGATAGTAAAGACTGTTTCAGGCTCCTATGGAAAGGGAGTTTTCCTTTGCGAGAACAGAGTCCAACTGGAAGACTTTGCGGACTTCATAGAAGTCTCGAAAGATCCGAAAGTTAATGCAATTATTCAGGAATTCGTTTTATGCAGTAACGGAAAAGACATCCGAGTCTTTGTTGCAGGTAGAAGGCATATTGGAGCAATGGTAAGGATAGCCAGAGAAGGGAAGCTCAAGGCCAATTTTTCCGCGGGAGGGACAGTTGCATCTTTTGATCTGAATCCTGCAATGGAGAGGCTTGCCGTGGAATCTGCGAAGCTTGTGGGGCTGGATATAGCTGGCATAGATATTCTTTTTGATGGTGATAGTTATAGAGTTTGCGAGGTGAACTCTTCCCCTGGGTTCGAGGGTTTTGAAAAGGCAACGGGTCTGAACGTTCCGCAAGAAATTTATCATTATATTCGGGTTCGTTTGGGAGATTCCCTATGATGTTAAAACTGTGTCTAACAATAATAGAGACCTTTTGCCAAAAGCTCCTAAAAAAAGAGGTCGATATAGGTATTGTAGCCACCCGCACATAAAGAGCTCTTTTGCTGTGCCGATTCCCAATGAAAAAGTTTATTCTCGGTTGAGTCTTTCTTCAGGCCCTAAATAAGAAAGAGCAGATTTTTCTGTTTTTGCCTCATCGGGGAGGAAATTTACAGAAAAAATTGGACTTGACTCTGGGATTGACAAAATATAAATTGTGTATAAAATCTAATACGATTGAAAATATAGTCTAACTAGAGGATGATTAAGGGAGAGACCAAGAACATCTGGCGCCGAAGGGGCAACCTTTAACTTAAACTCTCAGGCAAAAGGACCTTAATCGACTAGTTCTCTGGAGAAGCTTTCCTTAAATGTAACCAAGGAAAGAACCGAAGGGGCAGTCCTGCCTTCGTAGGCAAGACGAATCTCTCAGGTAAAAGGACAGAGGGCACGACATTCATCAAGCTGTCGTGTCCTCTTTTTTATTAAGATGAAAAAATACCTAGAGCACTAGGGAGGGAGGTACACCAATGCAAATAGCAAGAAGAATGGGTAGATTAGGGACCGAAACAGCATTTGAAGTCTTGGCAGAGGTGAATAGGCTCAAAGCGGAAGGTCAAAATATTATAAGTTTTGCCCTGGGAGAGCCTGATTTTGATACTCCTCGGAATATTAAAGATACAGCAGCAAAGGCCATTAGTGATGGCTATACTCATTACAGTCCCTCGGCTGGAATCCTTCCTCTAAGGGAGTCAATTGCGCACTACATTTCTGAGACCAGAGGTATCGAAGTTGAACCTGAAGAGGTAGTGGCTACTCCGGGGGCAAAACCAATAGTTTTTGATAGTATCCTTTCCTGTGTCAATGAAGGGGACGAGGTGATATATCCAAACCCGGGATATCCCATCTATGAATCGGTCATAAACTTTGTAGGGGGGAAATCAGTTCCTCTTCCCCTTTTGGAAGAGAAAAGCTTCAGTTTTGATCCAGAGGATCTAAGGATGAGGATAACCCCAAAGACGAGGATGATCATTCTTAATTCTCCCCAGAATCCTACTGGCGGCATCTTAAGCCAGGATGATCTGGAAACTGTTGCTGAAATAGCTACCCAGGCTGATCTTTGGGTTTTGTCTGACGAGGTCTACTCTAAGATTATCTACGATGGGAAGTTCCAAAGCATCATTTCTATCCCGGGGATGAAGGAGAGAACGATTCTAATTGATGGATTTTCCAAGACTTACGCCATGACCGGCTGGCGATTGGGATTTGGGATAATGAAGAAGGAGTTGGCTGTACATATTGCTAGAATAGAGACCAACGTTGACTCCTGTACGGCAACATTTACCCAGTATGCGGGAATAGAGGCTCTGGAAGGTCCGCAGGATGAATCCTTAGCCATGATAGCCGAATTCCAGAAAAGAAGAGATATTATTTATGAAGGGTTGAATAATATCGAAGGGATTAAATGTCTGAGACCCCGAGGAGCTTTTTACATATACCCAAATGTAACTGAGGGGTGTCGGAATCTAGATTTGCGTGACTCAAAAGAGCTTCAACAATATCTATTACACAAAGCAAATGTAGCCGTATTAGCCAGGAGCTGTTTTGGTAAAAGAAACGAAGGGGAGAAAGAGGAATATATCAGATTATCCTATGTAACCTCCAGAGAAAACATAATAGAAGGAGTAAAAAGAATTAAAAAAGCTATTGAATCTAAGTCTTAGGCCAAATGCCAGATTGAACTAACAGGAATTTATTCATGAAAAGAAGGGAGTTTTCATCAAAGGAAGCATCCTCAGGAAAAAGTGATCAGGAGTATTCAAATTTTCTCCTTGAGGAAAATCTTTCTGAAATAGACCCGGATACAGATCTAATCATCAGTTTTGAGGAAAACAGACAAGCGAAGAAGCTTATTCTCATTCCCTCGGAAAGTATCTGTCCCAAAGCTGTCCGGCAGGCCCTGGGCTCGGTCTTTACTAACCTCTACGCAGAAGGATACCCTCCCTTAAGGATGACCAGGGATGAAGAAAGGCTGCTATTAGATTTCAAAGATCAGCTTGTCCACTACCGCCGCTATGCCGACAGACGATTTTACAAAGGAGGCGAGTATGTCAACTTTATTGAAGCTTTGGCCCAGAGACGGGCTGCCCAATGCTTTGCTACCGATAGAAATCCCCATGCTCCTATAAAGGTCAGTGCTGATCAAATATTTGTCAATGTACAACCTCTCTCAGGAGCAGCGGCTAATAACTCTGTCTATGAGGCTTTTGTTGAACCTGGGGATACGGTTATGGGTATGGCTTTAGCCCATGGGGGCCATCTAACCCACGGCAGCCAGTTCAACCGATCCGGCAGACGCTATGATGTCGTTTCCTATGAAGTTGATAGAGTAACAGAAAAGTTGGATTATGAGGTGATCAAAAGACTGGCCATGGAGCATAAACCGAAAATGATCATCGCCGGCTATACCTCCTATCCTTGGGCTCCTGACTGGCAGAAGTTCAGGGAGATTGCCGATAGTGTGGGAGCCATACTCTTTGCTGACATTGCTCATCCCGCGGGACTGGTGATTGCGGAGCAATATCCGAGTCCGGTTGGTTATGCTGATGTAATTACCTTAACTACCCATAAGACTCTTTGCGGGCCACGGGGTGCGATCATTTTGACCACTGATGAGGAAAAGGCCCAAAGAATAGATAATGCTGTCTTTCCTGGCGAGCAGGGTGGTCCTCACATTAACAAGTTTGCCGCTATGGCCGTAGCTTTTAAGATTGCCCGGACAGAGAAGTTTAAAAAACTTCAAGAAAAAATTGTGGAAAATGCTAAAGGATTAGCCTCCTCTCTCAAGAGGAAAGGTTTAAGGATAGCCTATGGAGGAACCAATACTCACCTTTTAGTAATCGATCTAAAGGCTGTCAAAACCAGGACCGGCTTTCCTCTAAAGGGTGAAATAGCGGCTCGCATCCTGGATCTTTGCGGTCTGGTGGTTAACAAGAACACTATTCCTGGTGATGAGACAGCCGCCGACGCCAGCGGCATCCGTCTCGGAACTCCCTGGGTTACTCAGCGAGGACTAGGAAAAGAGGAGATGGAGAAGTTAGCCGAACTTATTCACCGGGTGCTGATGAGTATTCAGCCCTTTAGCTACATAGGGCTCGCTGGGGACCTATCCAGGGGAAAGATAGATCTGGAGACTCTTGAGGAAGTAAAACAAGAAGTGGCCGAGCTGACCCACAGAGCAAAGGCTGAGACTACCACCCATGACCGATCGGCTAAGCTTGGTTATCCCCATTACGATCATGCCACAAAACTGTCAGTGAAAGAGACCAGATTACTCACCCAGCATCAAAAGTTAGGAGCGAAGCTAGTCGAAAATAACGGTTGGAGGATGCCTCTTCATTATCAAATTGTTACCGAAGAACTTAAAGCAGTCCGCAGGATGGCTGCCATTTTCGACCTGGGTGATATGGGACTACTCAAGGTAAGTGGAGAAAGAGCAAAGCCACTTCTCCAGGGGGCATCTACCAATAATCTAGCCAAGCTTAAACCGGGAGAGCTCCTGCGTTCTTTTCTTCTGGACAGGCGAGCTCAACTTATCGATGAGGTTTCTATCCTCTACCTAAATTGCGATAATAGGGGTAGAGATCATTATTTGGTGGTGACTAATCCATCCCGTACTGAAAAGGTAAAGCTATGGCTGCGAGGACTTTCCGATGGATATATTAGTTTTGACAGCAATGATATTTTTGCCAAAATTGAAGGACCAGCAGTAGTGGAGGACTTAGGGGAGACTGTCGAAGAAGGCTCACGCAGGATGGGAATAGCTTTGTATGGACCAAACTCCTCCAAGATCCTCAGCAAAATAGAGCCTTCTTTAGCGAATCTTAAGGAATTTCATTTCCGGGAAGGAAAAATTGGAGAAATCGAAGGGATCATTTCCCGAACCGGTTATACCAAGGACTCTTTAGGATTTGAATTCTATATCCACCCGGATGACGCCGTCAATCTCTGGAATCTACTTTTAAGGCAGGGGGAAGAATTCGGCATCAAGGCAGCCGGGCTTTTGACCAGAGATCACCTTTATTCTGAAGCAGGCCTACCTTCCGAAGAAAACCCTCAATCTATAGCTAACGGGCTTTCTTTGTATGAGGCTCACCCCTCTTATTTTCATCTCCCCAAGCCTTATTTTATCGGACAAAAGATTATTAATAAAGCCTTAGAACCATCGGCGGCGAAAGAGGAATTTCAATATAAAGAAGAAAAAGAAAAAATAAGGCAGACTCCTCTATATGAGGAGCATTTGAAACTAAGTGCCAGGTTTATCAGGTTTGCCGGTTGGAAGATGCCGGTTTGTTACACCAGTATTAGCGAGGAGCACAGGACGGTAAGAGAGGCAGCCGGCCTTTTTGATGTAACCCACATGGGAGTGATAGAAATTGCCGGTGAGCACGCTGCCAGTTTCTTAGATACAGTTTCTACCAACTATGTGCGATGGTTGAAAGACGGGCAATCTCAGTACGCCTACCTTCTCGATCCTGATGGTAATATCCTGGATGATGTTATGATCTATCGCCGGCATCGGGATCGATATATGATGGTGGTCAATGCTGTTAATGAGAAAAAGATCTGGGCCTGGCTAAATGCCGTCAATTCCACAAAATTTCTTATAGATCGAGACCACCCCAATAAAGAGGTTGAAGGGAAACCGATTCTTAAGAATCTAAAGAGTAGTTCATCCGGAAAGGATCAAAAAGTTGATCTGGCTCTCCAGGGCCCTCATTCGCTGGCCATACTACAGAAATTGGCAAAAGAGAAAGAACTAAAGAGAAAATTAGCCAGAATCACAAAAAATGAATTTATAGAGGTTAAGCTCGCCGGAATAGAGATGATAATTTCCCGCAGCGGTTATACCGGAGAAGACATTGG
>Ga0315552_1001209_pt1 | contig 15672 bp, 17 predicted proteins | sample SalMarSW160170MG_2_FD_203102 | JGI IMG/M metagenome (GOLD analysis project Ga0315552, IMG submission 203102) | Salt marsh sediment microbial communities from the Plum Island Ecosystem LTER, Massachusetts, United States - Salt Marsh Sediment SW1601-70 ...
TGATCGCCCTGGCCTGGAGGATCGATTTCGCGAGAGGCCGTGCCACCCTGCGAGCTTTGGGGGGGAGATGGCGATCGGCGGTACTTCTGGATGTCTACGTCTTCAAGAGCTTCTTCTCCTTTCTGTTTTTTACTCTGTTCTTGGTGGCCTCCGTGCTGGCCCTGGCGGGATTTCGCTGGGGCGAGCAGCTGGTCGAAGAACGACGCTCCGGGCAGGAACTGGTGATATGTTTGGACGTTTCCAACAGCATGCTGGCTGAGGAGGGGGGTGCTTCTCGGCTGCAGCTTTCGCTCCGCGCGATACGCCGAACCGTCGAAGAATTGGAGGGTGTGCGAATCGCGCTGGTCGTGTTCAAGGGGCAGGCGATTCAGCTGATTCCCCTGACCGAGGACCGCTACGTCCTGGAAACGGCCCTGAGCTATGTCGGCCCCTCCGTGATGACCGATCCGGGCAGCGGGCTGGAAGATGGGATCCGCCGGTCCCTGGAGAGCTTTCCTCCGTCCGCTCAAACCTACCGCGGTATTTTGCTTTTCAGCGACGGGGAGTATCATTCGGGCAATCCGTTGGCGGCGGCGGAAGAAGCCCGATCCGCCAAGATACCCGTATACGTGGTAGCGGTGGGGAAGGATGAAGGCGCTGCGGTCAAGCTCCCCGGGGGCAAGCTGCTCTTGGACAACAGGAGCAATCCCGTAGTAAGCCGGCCCCGAATAGAGGAGCTGGATAAAATCGCTGAAATCAGCGGGGGCAGGCTGTTCCGATTATACGGACAGGATCGGGAGATGCCGGAGAAGATCCTGGGAGCGATGAAAGCTCAGGCAGAGGGGAACATGGTGCTCGGGATGAGGCGTGAAAAGAAGGACCGCTTTCGCTTTCTCGTTTTTCTCTCCCTTGTGTTTCTTACCCTGTCGTTGGCTGTCAAGGCGGTGAGATGGAAGCACATTCTATGAAGCGCACCGCAGCCGCCATTCTGTTGTTGCCAATGCTGGCGCTCCTGGCTTCCTGTTCGGGAACGGGAGCAAGCTTTGCGGTTTTGCGGGGCAATCTTCTGTTTCGCGGTGGAGAAGACGCCCTGGCCACGTACCGGTATTTGCAGGCAAGGCAGCAGGGAAGGGATTGGCAAGATTGGGTCGATTACGACCTCGGCACGTTGTACGTGTCTCTGGGTGAGATCAATCCGGGAATACGAGCGCTGAACCGGACGCTGGAGGGTTTTGGAGAGCTGCCGGCTGAACCGGGCCGCAGTGATCGGGAGCTGTTTTTCCGCAGCTATTTCAACCTGGGTGTAGCGCGTTACGAGATCGGCGACTACCGGGAAGCTGCCGCCGGCTTTATCCAGGCGCTGCGGCTCAAACCGGACAGCTGGGATGCGAAAATAAACCTCGAGCTGAGTCTCGAGGGTATGATGAAGGCCGCCGCCGGCGCCCGTGTTCAGCCCGAAAGACTTCCGGACGGCGGGGATGAGCCCGAGGATCCGGAGATGGACGAGGTGCTTGAATCAATTCACAGGGAGGAACGGCCAGCATGGGTATCGGCACCCTCGCAAGAGCGCTTCGAACAGGACTGGTAGCAATCCTGCTCCTGTTCGTCTGCCCTCCGGGGTTTTCTCAAGACTTCCGACCGACCGCGGGTGTTCAGAACAGAGACTCCACTTCCGACGGGGAGGTGCTCGATCTATCCCTCAAAGATCAAGCGGAAGTAGAGAGTTCAGACTGTAAACGACGCTACAGCAACCCTCTGAACCTGCTTTTCCTGCTGCCGGGATTGTTGTTTTTCCTCTCTGCCCTGGTCACCCGCAATTACCGGAAGTTGTTTTTTTTCTTCGGCCTTCTGTTTCTTCTGGGTTCTTCCGGGCCGGAGCGCTATGCCCTCATCCATCAAGCCGAGCAGAGCTTCGCTTCCGGGCACTATTTCGAGGCCATGGAATACTACGGACAGGCCGAAAAAGACCTGTCCTGCAATTCCGCCGTTCTCTATAATCTCGGGGTGGTTTCCTACTATCTGGGACAGCCGGGATATGCGGTTCATTATCTTCGCCGGAGCCTTCGCCTGGCGCCGGCAGACAGACAGGCGCGGAGCGCTTTACAGGCTCTGGAGCGGCATTATGACCTGGCCGGGCAGGTAGCGCCGCCCTTTCCGGTTCATCCGGACGTCGCCTTTCTGCTCCTTCTCACCTTTGCCAACATGGCCTTCGTCATGGGGGCGTTTGTGGTACGCACGAAGAAGGTTCAGTTTCTCATTTCGTTGGTTCTTGTGGCCATAGCGGCGTTGGGATGTCTGGCGTTTTTCGTGGGACGTATTCTGCTTGAGGCTCGATCCGTGGGGGTGGTGGTTTCCGAGGGAGGTGAGCTGTTCCGTGTTCCGGAGGAGGATTCGAAATCCTGGTTCGAGCTTCCTGAGGGAACCAGCTTGTGGATCAGAGGCCGGACGGGGGGGTATTATCTGGTGGAAACCCCCTCACGGATAGAGGGGTGGGTGCGCAGCGACACGATACTAATCGATTGAAAGAGTGTAGAGATTATCATGGATTTTAAGGAAATCTTGGATGCCTGGGAAAAAAAGCAGGCAGGGGCGTCTTCGGCGAAGCGACAGGACATGGAGGAGCTGATATCCCGGTATCCGCCGAAAGGACCAAAGGAAGCCGACCCGGAGGGCGGGGAAAGTTCTGAGGCCGGATCGCAGCTGTCGAACCACGAACAGCCGTATCCACGGCGGCCGGACCATGGGACACGGGAGCCTCAGGCGACGCTGGATCTGCACGGGATGAACAGCCGTGAAGCGGAGAAGGCTCTGGAAAACTTCCTGCTCCTGTGCCGGCGCAGAGGACTGCGAAAGGTTCTGATTGTCCACGGCAAGGGACATCACTCCCGGGGAGAACCTGTGCTGCAGGGTGTTGTGCGGAGGTATTTGGAGAAATCACCGTACACCGGGACGTTCGGACCTGCCGATCGCAAGTACGGAGGACGTGGTGCTACCTGGGTTGTCGTGCGTGAAGCATAAAGAACGGATTCACCGTTCTCTGTAAATGATACGTCCTCGGGTAAGATCGTAGGGGGAAAGGGCGACTTTTACTTTGTCCCCCGGAACGATGCGGATGTAGTGTTTTCTCATTTTTCCGGAAAGATGGGCCAGAATCACGTGCCCGTTTTTGATTTCCACACGAAACATCGTGTTGGGCAGCGATTCTTTGACCACACCTTCCACTTCTATCGCTTCTTCTTTTGCCAAGCCCTCTCTCCTTGCCTCCGGAGTGTAGGACGGGACATGTTCCTTTGTCAAGTTGCGTATTTTTTTTTGAACAACCATATTACCCCATCGGTTGAAGTGCACCCGCTCCTCCGCCCCCTTCTGGTTATTAGGAAAAAGGTCAACCTGGGAAGGTCAACCTCAGAAGGTCAACCTGAGAAGGTCAACCTCAGAAGGTTGACAAACTCTTGGTTTTCGTTCATATTCTTCCACCGGCAACAGACCCTAGCTACTGTAGAGGTAGAGAATGAGTACAACATTCAAAGAGGCGATGAAGCAGAAGCTGTTGGATCTGAAGGAACAGATCCTGAGGCAGCTCGTTTCTGAAAGCGATGAGTTCCAGGAGATCGTCGATGACATGGAGCCAAAGGATCTCGCCGATATCGCCGCTGATGATATTGACAGAAGGATCTTGGAGGTCCTGGGCTCCCAGGAGATAAAGAGGCTGCAACTGATCGACGCAGCGCTGGGGAGGATGGAAAACGGTCACTACGGAGTATGCATGAGCTGTGGCAAAAAAATCCCGCAGGATCGATTGAGGGCAATACCCTATGCGATACTCTGCATCGATTGCAAGTCATCCGAGGAACGCCGCAACCGCTAGGTCCAACAACGAGAAGCATCTAATAGAGCCGATCCGCTTTTCCGATACTAGAAAGTGAAGGGTTTGCGGTGTCGGTTATGATACAAAACGTCTCTTCGGTAAAACCCGGATTCTTTCTGGACATTATCCGGATTCAAAACATGCAGGGCGGCCGGATCACCGTCCCCGTGAATCCGGCCCAAGCCGTTTATGCCCGTTTCAAGCATGTCCTGGGAGTACCGTCACTGGACGGAGGCGCACCCCTGTTCAGGCTTCGGGTTCTCGATAATCTGATCGACCGCCTTCTCCGCTATTCCGAACAAGTGCCCTCCGTGGAACAGCTGCAGAACCTCGACGCCGAAGCCATCGATCCGTTGATCAGCCGTCTGCAAAACCAACTCCGCGGTCATCTCCTGCAGTTCCCCTCCTCGTTTGGCGGTACCTTTCCGGAAACCGGGATGTTGATTGACCTGATTGCCTGAGCCGGTACATACTGATTCTATTCGTGAAAAAACCCTATATCTATCCGGCGAACAAGCAACTCATTTCCGAAGACATGCGCATAGACGAACTTCCCGCTATCAAGATATTGGGGAGGCGGTGTTCCGACGGCAGAGAAGGATGGTTTTTCTTTTCCGCCGTGAAAGGCAGCTATCACTCCGTTCTGCCCGAATGGATTCAAAAGGGAGACGAGGTGGAGTTTTTCGAGCCTCTTGCCGGGGGCGCTAAGAGAAGCCTGACCCTTCCAGGCATCAGAGTCGGCGGTGGTTCGGTCAGCCGGCTCATTCTGGAAGGGGGGAATATTCTCCTGTTTTCCAATATCGCCGGTGTGCACCAGAGCTTCTATCTGCTGAAACCCGGTGAGCTGGACGATCTGCACGAAATAATCGTCGATACGGTGTATATGGAGGAACCCTGCCCGCAATGCGGATCGGAGATGGTTTTCCATTATCGCCACGCCGAGCCGGCAAAAACTTTCTCGAAATGCCTGTCCTGTGGGTACGACTGGAAGGGCAAGGTGCAGGCTGACTTGATCCTGGTGAAGAAGAACCTCGAAAGAAACGTTGCCCGGGAACTGAAACGGCATCCCCGCCTTAAAGAACTGCTCGGGGAGAGGGAGGAGGGAGAAGAGCCGACGATCGGGGTGTGATGCCGCCTAATGAGGGACGCGGAAAAAGGGATTTCCCTTGATTTCTCTTTCGATGGTCGTGTCTAATCCATGACCGGGGAACACCCGGGTCTCCGGCGGCAGAGTGAGGATCTTGCTGCGAATCGCATCGATGAGGGTTTTTTCATCCCCTCCGGGAAGATCCGTTCTGCCGATGCTCATGAAAAAAAGGCTGTCTCCGGAAAACACCAGAGAATCTTTTTCGCTGTACAGGCAGATCGAACCCTTCGTATGCCCCGGTGTCTCCAGAACCACGAGATCCGTGTTGAATACGGTATCTCCCTCTTTGAGAATTACATCCGGTTCGGGAAGGTCGGAAAAAAAATCAGCGAATTCATCCGGGTCCGGCAAACCCAGATCCTTCAGAGTCTCCCGGTTTGTTTTGGCTGATTTTTTACCGAGGAAGTTTTTGTCGGCTTTATGGATGGCGATGGGGATATCTATGCCCTCTTTGCCGTAAAAGCTTTTAAGTTTTCCCGACGAAGCGGTGTGATCAAAATGTCCATGGGTGAGAACGATGCCCGCCGGAATCATCTTCAGCATGTTGATGCTGGATACGATGTGCAGCTCGCTGCCACCCGGATCGATTACGATGCACTCCTTTTTCCCATTAGAGTAGAGGTAGCAGTTGGTCTCCATTGGACCTACTATTAATCTTTCTATCATGGTAAGCTTCAGCCTACTGTATATGTCGGGCTTTGACAACCTGAAGCGCTTCTGATGAGGCGAGGATGAAGCATGGCTGGTGAGCTTGGTTCAATCATCCTGGTGTCCGCAGTGGCATTCCTGTTCTTTGGACTCATCCCGGGGATCGGTGCGTTCTTCGTGCGATCCCGATGGAGATTGTTCCGCCGGCGTATCGCAGAGAGCTCTCTGTATCCCTTCCTGAATTACTCCGATTTGTCCCGTAGAGGAGATTTCCTGGGTCGATACCGCGTATTCGGGCACCTGGAAGCGATCCAGGGGGAAAACAGCATATGGATCAACAACGGCAGTTTCACAGTTGAAGCGGATCTAGCGCAGGCGAAACTGTACTTCCTGCCCTCCTTCTCCGCCGGCACTCGGACTCTGCCCGTGGAACATTTGCAGGAGGAAATCCCCGATGAACAGCCGGGGTTGGTTTCCTGGAATCAGATCTTCTCCCTCCCCGCGGGTACCCAGATGTTTATCGCCGGGCAGCTTTACTCGGAGGACGGCCGGGCGGTATTCCGATCCCAGGGCAAAGATCCGCTTCTGGTGGTACTCTACGACGGAGAGAGGAATACGATCGTACAGAGGGCTGTTTGGGGGGGACGGCAGAAAAATGAATATTGGAATCAGTTTACCATCGCTTCCCTGTTGACCGGTGCTTTTTGCATGGTGCTGCTGGCCTATATTTTCCTGCGCTCCACGCCATCGAGGCTGCCGGTGCTGTTTGCCTTCTCGCTGGCTTTTTTCCCGATTTCAGGCCTGCTGCCTCCGGGCTTTATCCTCTACTATCTGTACCGGTTTTTCTGGAAGCGAGCCAGAATGCTCAGGGCGGAGAGGGATCTGCTGCGCCTGCCCCTGCGCTACTACCCGGAATCTGAAGCGTTGCCGCCGGGCAGCCGCGCAACTTTGCCGACCGGTGAATCCTACCTGTGCAGTCAGGACGCCGATCTGTTGATCGAGGGGGAGCTGACAATCCGGAGTGCGAGCCTTCCCTCGGTGAGGGAAGGAAAGATCGACGAGATATATCTGTTCGGATCCTACAGCGAAAAAGAGGGGCAGCGGTGGATGCAAGCACCCCGGGACCCGATGGCGGAACTCGTGCTGGTAATGGGCGATCCCGCCGCTCTCGCCCGCAGCTGCAATCGCCGGGCCCGTATGTTCGCTCTGCTCTCTGCTGCCGGCGTCTTTTCGGCGTTGACGTTGAATATGTTTATCCTGCTCTTAGTCTGGCATCTTATCATTCGCTGATTCCGCTTGCCCCTCGGGTCCTCCGCTCCGCAGGTGCGGTCCTCCGCTCCGCAGGTGCGGTCCTCCGCACAGTGAGGCTTCGCACCTTCTTGCCTCTTTCCGCGAATCTTCGGGCAAATACGGATCGATAGACGGACGTGCTGTGGGGTTGTGGGGATAGCCCGAATCCGTCGTGCAGCAGGAAGAGGACCTTTGTGTGCAAATAGTAGTCGAAATAATCGGTTGCAAAGAAGATAGAACCGCCGACCTTCAGTTTTCGCCGGAGCGTCTCGATATTCCCCCGCCGGAGAAAACGGCGGCGCCTGTGTCTGGCCTTGGGCCAGGGATCCGGAAAGTACAGGTGGAAGCTGTCCACCGAGTCATCGGGCAGCACCCTGAGGACCGCTTCGGCAGATCCGTGGATGACACGGGCGTTGGCGAGCCGGCGCCTCTCGATTTTTCTTTGAGCTTTTAGACATCGTTTTTTCTTGATCTCCACCCCGACGAACAGGCTGGTTGGGTTCATTCGGCAGTACTCGACCATGAAGTGACCGTTTCCGCAGCCGATCTCCACTTCGAATTTCTCGAGTGGACCGTTCAACAGCAGGGGAAGGTCCTCAGGCTGCAGTAGCTCTCTCTGCTGCGCCGCCGAATCAGTTGGCGCTTTCGCGTTTGTCCTCCCGCTTGCGGGCATAGTTCACCACCAATTTCCGGCCTTTGAACTCGATACCGGACACTTCTTTTATAGCCCGTTCGCCAAGGGAGGAGTCGACTTCCACGAATGAGTAGTTGTCCAATACCTTGATGTCGTGAATCTGAGATCGATCGGCTTTGAGCCGGTCCATGAACAGCTGGATCAAATCGCTGGGAAACACTCTGCGGTTCTTTCCCATACTCAGGAACAGCTTCGTTATCTTGGAGCCTTTCTTTTTCTTCTTTTCTCCGGCCAGGGACTGTTTGAACAGATAGGCGGTGAAGTAGGAGCGCAACGTGAGTGGTACGTTCTTGCGAACGATGTTTCGATACTGGTTGAGGACCTCCGGGTCTTCCTCCTCTTTGATCCATTTTAGGATCTGCCGAATCATTCCTCGAAACACCTGATCTTCTGAAGGGGGTGTGCTTTTTTCTGCATCCACTTTGATCTTCTCCTTGAATCGCTCATAGTCTTCGGCAAGGGTTATGATCTTTTCCAGAACAAATGAGGGCGGTTTGTAACTCTCCGGCCGCGGGGGTACGGCCAGATTGATGACATGGGTTACCCACCGTAATTTTTTGCTGCAGGCGGTTTCGAAGGTGCTGATCAGTATCGGCACTTTCCCCACGCTGAAGTTCTGACAGACCTTGTTTTGTTGTTGCACGGACAGGTTGTCAAGCAGTAGGGCAGGCTCAATATGCTGAGCCCGCATGAGCCTGCTTACTTGGACCGCCTGCTGCGGGTCGCCACTTTGAATAAGAAGACTCTCCATCGGTTCAGCCAGGATGAGATCGACAACTACCGAGAGTTTATGCTGCTGGTCGGTTTGCATGAATACATCCCGTGTCGGTACGGTCAATTGCCTCCACGTGGATACCGGCAGCACGGTGGGCCGCCTCAGCAGGGAGACCAGCTGTTCGGTGTCCTTCTCGAGGCTGTGGGAGATCAGTATAGTCTGTTTTTTCTGCGGAAGCTTGGAGAATATGAACAGGATATCTTCTATGAAGCCGGGATGTTCAGGATTCTCGGTCCTGTCGATTACCACCGTTTGCAGACTGGAAAAATCGAGATTCCCCCTTCTGATATGATCGATCACTTTGTTGGGGGTCCCGATTACCACATCCGGGTTGCGAGAGAGCATTCGATGCTCTTTCTTCTCCTGACCTTCGAAACCGAAGGCAAAAACCGAAGGTCTTTTCCCGGATCGGATAAATCTCCTGAACTCACGAAATACTTTGTGTGAGTTTTCGGTGGAGGAGGTAAGGACTATCGCCTTTATCCCGGCTTTCCCCCGTTTAAGCTTAACAGAAAGGGGCAGGATGAAAGCGGCAGTCTTACCGGAATCTCCCTCTGCCTCTACCGCGACGTCTCTTCCTCTCAGTATGATGGGAATCAGCCGCTGCTGCAGATGGGTCGGTTTGGCATACCCGGCTTGCCGAAACAGCGTCCACGCCTCCGCACTTCCGAAAGTTTTTTTTCCCTTCGTTGGTGCCATGATGTTTTTTCCAAAGAACGATAGTAGAATTTAGATCGAGGTTATCATAACGCGGAACTTTCACCTGTGTCAATGAGCGGGGAAACAGGTGGAACTGCCGATGATAACAGAGACCTAGTATCAAGGGAGTAGACTATGCGAAGAGCAATAATCCTGGTTTTGATATTCATTCTGTCCCTCAGCTCGCTGGCGGCGGAAACCTTTCGTTTCAAGTATATCAAGGATGAGAAGTACAGGCTGATCACGGAGGTGAACGAGGAGGTGTACGTGAACGGAGTTCGCTCCCATCAGGCCAACATCCTCAACAAGGTAGCGGTGGACACCCTGGCGGTCCGAAACAATAAGGGGCTGCTCTCCGCAACCTTCTTGACCTCCGAGCGCTCCTACGGCGTTCAAACTTCCTTCTCTCTCACCGAGGAGTACGAATCCCTGTTCTGGCGCGACGATGTCGGCCGCTACGACATCGGTGAGGCCTACTTCATGCCTGTGGTAAGGCATGTGCCGACCTTCCTCCAGGAAGATATAGAACCGGGTACCAGCTGGAGCGCCGCCGGGGAGGAGGCCCATGACCTGCGCCGCAGCTTCGCGATAGAGACACCGGTGCGTTTCCCGATGACGGTGAGCTACACTTACGTCGGTTCCGAGCAGCGGGAGGGGAGAAAGCTGGAAGTGATCTCGATCCAATACGAAGTTCAGCACAGGCTCCAGGGCCTGGTCAGCCGTCGTGCCCAGGTTCCGGTCTTGATCGAAGGCATATCCGAACAGGTCTACTACTGGGACCGCGAGAAGGGTAAGCCCCACTCCTATTCCGAAGAGTTCGATTTTGTTTTCTACCTGTCCGACGGGCAGACCGTCGAATACACAGGCAGCGCCGAAGGATTGCTGCTCGAGTCGGAGGAGCTGGACAGGGAACAGGTTGCCGAGGATATCGCCAGACAACTCGAAGAGCGGGGGGTGGAGGACACGACCGTGGTTGCCGAGGAAGAGGGGGTCACCCTCAATCTGCAGAACATCCAGTTCGAGCCCAACTCCGCCCTTCTGCGTGAGTCGGAACGTGCCAAGCTGCGCCAGATCGGCGAAATACTGAAAGATTATCCGGAACGGGACATTCTCATAACCGGACACACAGCCCGGGTTCCCGGCTACACGGAACAAGACCATCAGCGCCTGTCCGAGCAGAGAGCCGTGGCTGTAGCGGACTACCTGCTGTCCCTGGGAGCTCTGCGTTCGTTACAGGTCACCACCCGGGGTATGGGTCACCGGGAGCCTCTGTCGGACAACGACACCGAGCAGGGCCGCCGTCAGAACCGGCGGGTGGAGATCACGATTCTGGAGAACTGACCTAGTTCTTGTCTCGGTCCACCAGACGGTTCTTGGCGATCCATGGCATCATGGAGCGCAGCCGCTCTCCCACTTCCTCCATCTGATGGGCGGCGTGCTCCTTGCGCATGGCCAGGAACTTTCCTCTACCGCTCTTGTTCTCTCCGATCCAGGTCCTGGCGAAGCTGCCGTCCTGGATCGCCGCGAGCAGCCGCTTCATCTCCTGCTTCACCGCTGGGGTGATGATGCGGGGACCCGAGACGTAATCCCCGTACTCTGCCGTATCGGAAACGCTGTAGCGCATCAGCGACATTCCTCCCTCGTAGATCAGGTCTACGATCAGCTTCATCTCGTGGATGCACTCGAAGTAGGCCATCTCAGGGGCATAGCCGGCCTCCACCAGGGTCTCGAATCCCGCCTGCATCAGGTGCGTCACGCCGCCGCAAAGAACCGCCTGCTCGCCGAACAGATCGGTTTCCGTTTCCTCCTTGAAGGTGGTCTCGATCACGCCGGCTTTGGCGCCCCCGATTGCCGCTGCGTACCCCAGGGCGGTCTCCCGGGCCTTGCCGCTGGAGTCATTGCCGATGGCGATCAGGCAGGGCACGCCGTAGCCCAGCTCGTACTGGCGACGCACCGTGTGTCCCGGCCCCTTGGGGGCCACCATGGACACGTCCACGTCCGCCGGCGGTTTGATCTGTCCGAAGTGGATGTTGAACCCGTGGGCGAACATCAGGGTCTTCCCCGCGCCCAATGACGGGGCGATGTCGGCCTCATACACCTCCCCCTGCAGGTGATCCGGCACCAGCACCATGATGACATCCGCCCACTGCGAGGCTTCCGCCCCGGTCATGACCTTCAAGCCCGCCTCCCGCGCTTTTTTTACCGAGGCGCTGTCTTTGCGCAGTCCCACGCAGACCTCGACGCCGGAGTCCCGCAGGTTGTTGGAATGGGCGAATCCCTGGCTGCCGTAGCCGATCACCGCCACTTTCCTGCTCTGGATCCACTCCTGATTGATCTCCTGCTCGTAGTACATTTTCATTTGAGCTCTCCTTGTTCATGCCTGTTATGAGGGTAGTAGTATAGTCCTTGTCTCGACCGAAATGTCAAGGCGAGCTGCGAAAAGCTCAGTTCGGTTTTATCCGGTTCGTTTCGGCCAGTCGAGCTTCTCCAGCTGCTCCACGAGGAAGCGGCGCATGGCCACGATATTCGCTCCGGCCTGCATGAAGGCTATGCCATCTTCGATGGAGGCCACACCTCCGGATGCCTTGATCCCTGGCTGCGCCCCGACGGCTTTCCTGATAAGGGCGATGTCGTGTATTGTCGCTCGACCGGGCCCGAAACCGGTGCAGGTCTTGATGAAATCCGCGCCGCTGTCTTTCACCAGCCTGGCTGCCGTAATCTTCTCTTCCTCGGTAAGCAACCCGATCTCTATGATAACTTTAAAAGGCACCCCGAAGGGTTTCGCGACCTCCATCACCGCAGCTATGTCTTTCGATACTTTCTTGTACTCGCCCTGCTTGAAAGCGGCGATGTTCATCACCATGTCCAGGTCGGAAGCTCCCCGTTTCAAGCCTTCCTCCGCCTCCGTACACTTCACCAGCGTGGTTACACCGCCGCAGGGGAAACCCACAGGGATCTGGGCCAATACGCCCGAGCCCGCAAGCTCTTCCACCAGGACTGCCAGGAACTGCGGGAAGGCGACCACGGCGCGAAATCCGTATTGCCGGGCCGGTCTGCACGCTTCCCGCACCTCTGTTTCGGAAGCTGTTACAGTCAAGACATCGGAATAGTCGATGGCGGACACGAGCTTGGCTGTATCCTCGCCGCTTATTTCGTTCACACGCCGCTCCTTTTCTACTTGTTATTTCCAGATTAAACCTTGCGAAGGCAGGAAGGCAAGTGAATCAATGATAGGGTTAATTCCCGACCATATCCGGAGCCAGCCTCTGTTCCCGCTGCTAAGGAAGCTCCGGATAGAGGATCACCTTGTAGGCTTCTTCGAAGGAGATTTGCGGCGGGATCTCATAGGCGAAACTTTCCCAGATGTCGAACTGCTCAGACATCCCGCCCGGGTAGTAGGACATTTCCGGCCGACCGGCGCTGATGGATCCGGGTCTTTCCAGGATGACGGCAAGGGATGCGTCCATAGACGATTACCTGATTTTATCCAACAGGTTCGATACTCTCCAGTAGCTGTCATGAACCGCCTGGTAGATTTTCCCCACTTGATAGGCGTCCCCGACAGGTAGGTAGTTGATTCCATAGTGCCAGTGATCAGGATCGAGGCGGGATTTGAGAGTGGTATTGCTACGACCCCCCAACGCCACAATCACCAGATCTGCGCTCAAGGGTGCCTCATGCCGGTCCGTGATGACTCCCTGCGCTTCCAGCCGCAGGAAGCGAGTGTCTGTCCGAATCACAATATCGGTCTTTACCAGCAGGCGCTGCAGAGAGATCGCCGATACAGGCTCCAGGTCCCGGAGGATGCAAGAGTCTTGCTCGACTACCGTTACCTGAGCTCCAAAGGTGGAGAGGACCAGGGCTGCCTCACAACCCGAAGAGCTTCCACCGAGGATGATAACCGACTTGAATGATCGATAGGTGTCGAGGTCGAGCAGCAATTCCCGGACCGGAAGTACGGGATAGGCCAGATCCGAAGGGATCTGTGGCATAGCCGGCAGGGAACCGGTTGCGTCCAGGAACACGTCGGGGTGATGCTTTTTCAGCAGATCGTAGTTCATGGGGGTTTCCAGCACGACCTGCACCCTTGCGCTGGCGATCCGATGGAGCAAAAACCCCAGATACAGACAAATCTCATGTTTAAAAGGTTCCCCCCTGGCCGTATTGAGCAGACCCCCCAGCCGCTTCTGTTGCTCGAACAGCCGTACAGAAAAGCCCAATTCCGCAGCTCGGAGCGCTGCGGTGATCCCCGCCGGGCCACCCCCGGCGACCAGTACCGTTCCGCTCCTTCGAGACACGTGCCGGCAGAGGGAAGCGGAAGGGGAGGCTTCGTAACCCAGAAGGGGGTTTACGGCACAGCGGATCGTCCTGCCTTCTCTGACCCGGCCCAGGCAACCCTGGTTGCAGCGGATACAGGGACAGATCTCTTTGATGGAGCCGTGTTGCGCCTTCAAGGGAAGCTGCGGGTCCGCCAGGAGCGCCCTGCCCATGCCAATGAGATCCGCTGCCCCCTGTGCAAGGAGCTCGTCTGCGAGGGATAGGTCGTTTACAGATCCTGTGAGGACTACCGGAATGCCGCAAGTCTCCCTAATTTTCGCAGCGATATCCTTCAAGGGCGCCCTGGGCTGATAGATCGGCTGGATCGTGTAGTCGTTACTCTCGCTGGTCCCGGCCGAGGTGTGGATGTAGTCTGTCCCGTCGAGGGGCAGCATTTGAGCGATACGAAGGACTTCCTCTGTATCCAAGCCCCCCTCTACGAAGTCGCCGCAACCGAGCCTCAAACCGACAATGCAGGAAGATTGTATCGTTTTATCAATTTCTTCGATTACCCGCAGCAGAAGCAGCTCCCGATGCTTCCCGTACTCGTCACTGCGTCGGTTTGTATACGGTGAGAGGAACTCATTGATCAGGTATCCATTGCCCCCATGTATTTCCACACCATCGAAACCGGCGCTCACCGCCCGCTGCGCTGCGGCAGCAAAGGCCCGAATGATGGCCGCTATTTCTTCCGTGCTCAATGCGTGGCAGTCCCGGGTTGGGCCGCCAGGGATGCGGGAGGGTGCAACGGGAACACGGCTGTTGGCCTCGTAACTGGTCTGCCTGCCAGCATGGCCGATCTGGGCTATTGCCAGCGCCCCGGAATTCTTTATCTCATCGCTAAGATTGCTCAAACCGGGAAGAAAGCGATCGTGGTGGATGGCGGGCTGAACAACGGTAAACTTGCTGGCGATGTCATCCACGTGGAAAGTCTCCGTCACCAAAGCGGCGGCGCCTCCACGGGCCATATTAGCGTAGTAGGCCAGCATTTGCGGGCTGATGCTCCCATCAGCACCAGCCAGGCGGGTGCTTACCGGGGCGCAAACGATACGGTTTTTCAGTATGTTTTTCTTGAGTATCAGGGGTCGGAAAAGATTGGGGAACTGGAGGACAACAGCGGCCATGACTGCGTTAGTCTGTTGACGGCTAAAATTTCAGCGCCCCGGCGGATAATCCCTGCACCAGGTACCGTTGTGCAAAGAGCACGAAAAGTATTCCAGGTAAGGCGGCGATGGTGCCGCCGGCACAGATCTGATTCCAGCTTACAAAGATGTCTCCGATGGCGTCGAAGCAACCCACTGTAACCGGTTGAGCCCGGGAGGTGGAGGTGAATACGAAGGCGTAGATGAACTCGTTCCATGTCCACAGGAAGGAGATGATGGCCGAGGAGGCGATCCCGGTGGCGCTTACCGGCAACACGATGCGCAGCAGCACCCCGGTGCGCGAGCAGCCGTCCACTATGCCTGCATCAACGAGGTCCCGAGGGAAGCCGTCGAAGAAGCTCTTTATAATCAACACGGCGAAGGGGTAGGTCAGGTAGATGTTGGCCAGGATCATGCTCAGCAGTCTGTCCTGCAGCCCAAGATTGGCCACGACGATATAGAAGGGCAGCAACAGGGAGAGAGGCGGAATGATGCGGGTGAAGATCAGGAAGTACAGAACAGCGTTGGCGCCCTTGAAGCGGTAGAGGCTCAGTCCGTAAGCGGCAAACATACCGAACACGGTGACAACGACGGTTGTGGAGAGGGTTACGATAATCGAGTTGCGCACGTAATCGGTAAAAGGATAGTACTCGAACAGAAGCTTGAAGGGCTCGATGGTCGGGTGTTTGGGAAAATAGATCGGCGGGAAGATATAGGTCTCCATGTCCGGCTTGAAGCCGGTGGTCACGGTCCAGTAGATCGGTCCCATCATCACGACTAAAATGACGATGATCAGGATGTAGGCGCTGATTTTACTTTCAAATATCCGGTCGAACATGAGTCTACCTCCTGGCAAGGGAGAGCATCACCATGGAGATGACCGTGGTGATGCCGAACAGCAGCATCCCAGCGGCGGCCATGACCCCGAAGTTCAGGGTCTTGATCAGCTGATCATAGATGAGGTAGCCGAACACGTACGTGGCTCTGCCGGGGCCGCCGGCGGTCAAGGGAATGATGATATCGATGGTGCGGAAAGAGAACATGATGGTGATCATCAGGCCCACGAACATGGGCCCTCGTATGAGCGGCAGGCTGACGTACCCGAAGCGGCCC
>Ga0315552_1001212_pt1 | contig 15663 bp, 7 predicted proteins | sample SalMarSW160170MG_2_FD_203102 | JGI IMG/M metagenome (GOLD analysis project Ga0315552, IMG submission 203102) | Salt marsh sediment microbial communities from the Plum Island Ecosystem LTER, Massachusetts, United States - Salt Marsh Sediment SW1601-70 ...
CAACAATTATGCCTGTTGGCTTGCGAGGGATAGTGGTAGCAGGTTTGCTGGCGGCTCTGATGAGTTCCCTCGCGGGGGTCTTTAATGCCTCTTCTACTCTGTTTACTATGGACTTTTACAGCAAGTTCAGGCCGAAGGCCTCTCAACACAATCTGGTTTGGGTCGGACGCATCGCCACAACCATTATGGTGCTAATCGGCCTGTTGTGGATACCGGTGATTCGGGGAGGCAAGGGATTGTATGATTACCTTCAGGGGGTGCAGGCATACCTTGCGCCGCCGATTTTTGTCGTCTTTTTCTTAGGTGTGTTCTACAAACGCCTGAACAGCAAAGGATGCCTGGCGGCACTAATCATCGGCTTTCTCATGGGCCTGCTGCGGCTGGCGATTGACACACCGGTCAAACTGCTAAAGGATTTTTCCTACACCGAAGGGTCGTTCTTCTGGATAATGAACAATACCTTCTTCCAGTACTACAGCATACTCATTCTCGTGGTGTGTGCGGTAGTAATGATAGTGGTCAGTCACTTAACTAAGGCGCCTTCTTACGAGAAAATCAAGGGCCTGACCTATGGAACCCTAAGCACCGAAGACAGGGTAAAATCAAGGGCCAGCTGGTCCTCCAGGGAAGTGATTGCATCAGTAATTGTTTGTGTAATTATTGTGGTGGTTTACCTGTACTTTAGAGGATAATACCTTAAAAAATTAAACGTAGATAAAACTTAATAGCGACAATAATTATTTGGAGATGCTGGTCAAATGAAATGTGCGATCGGTCTGGATTACGGGACAAACTCCGTAAGGTGTTTGATTGTTGATATTGCCAATGGTAATGAGCTGGGAACAGCGGTTTACGAATATGAAACCGGCGAGGCGGGTATTATTCTTGACCCTACCGACCATAATCTTGCAAGGCAAAACCCGGCTGATTACGTTAAAGGCATCGAAGGGACAATAACTCAAGCTATTGCCCAGGCCAGGAAGTCCAATAAGGATTTTGGCCCTGAAGATATCATCGGCATAGGAATCGATACCACCGGCTCAACTCCGCTTCCTGTTGATAAAGACGGCACACCTTTGGCACTGCTTGATAAATTCAGGGATAATCCGAATGCCCATGCCTGGCTGTGGAAGGACCACACCGGTTATGCAGAAGCTGCTGAGATAACCAAATTGGCCGAGAAAGAGCATCCCGAATATCTGGCCAAGTGCGGCGGGACCTATTCATCGGAATGGTTTTTCAGCAAGATTCTGCACTGCCTTCGAGTTGACCCGAAGGTTTATGATGCGGCGTATACGTGGGTCGAACATGCGGACTATATGACCGCGCTTTTGACAGGGACTACAAAACCGCAGAAGCTAAAACGCTGTCGTTGTGCAGCGGGTCATAAGGCGATGTTTAACGACGGCTGGGGAGGATATCCCGATGCTAAATTTTTGTCAAAGCTTGACCCGAAACTTGGAAAGCTGCGAGAGACGCTCAGTGAAGAGACGTTTACCGTAGATGTCTCAGCGGGCGAGCTGACCGAAGAATGGGCTGAAAAATTGGGCCTGCCGGCGGGCATTGCTGTTGCGATAGGCGCATTTGATGCGCATCTTGGCGCTGTGGGTTCGGGGATAAAAGAGGAAACTCTTGTAAAGATAATCGGCACCAGCACCTGTGATATGGTGGTTGCTCCTAATGATGCTAATGTGGCTGATGTTCCTGGTATCTGCGGTATAGTTGACGGCTCTATTCTGCCGGGTTATTTCGGGCTTGAGGCGGGTCAATCCGCCGTCGGTGATATATTCAACTGGTTTGTGAATTACATCCAGCCGGGCGGAGAAAAAACCGGCTCTCACGAGGCCTTGACGAAAAAGGCGGCGAACTTAAAGCCGGGCCAGTCCGGCTTATTGGCCCTCGATTGGAACAACGGCAACAGGACGATTCTTGTTGACCAGCGGCTAACCGGTCTTTTGATAGGCCAGACACTGCATACGAAGCCGGAAGAGATTTACCGGGCATTGATTGAAGCGACCGCCTTCGGCGCTCTTACTATTATTAACAGGTTCGAGGAATACGGCGTTAAGGTCTCGGAAGTGATAAACTGCGGTGGTATCGCCGAGAAGAACTCTTTACTTATGCAGATTTATGCTGATGTAACCGGCAGAGAAATGAAGATATCACGCTCCGCCCAGAGCTGCGCTCTTGGCTCTGCGATTGCAGCGGCGGTTGCAGGAGGAGGCCATAGTAATTTTGCACAGGCCCAGTCGGCTATGTGCGGCATAAAAGATACGACTTATAAACCCATTGCGGAAAACCATCATACCTACGAACAGCTTTACGTGCTCTATAAACAACTTCACGATGCCTTCGGGACAGAGGGCTGGTCGGGCAAATCCGCCGGCAGGCGAGATCTCACCAAAGGTGGACTGGCCAATGTGATGAAAGAGCTGCTGGATATCAAAGACAGCGTCAGGCCTTGAGAGGAGAATTGTGTACGAAGCACTCAAAAAAAACGTCTGCGATGCGAACCGGGAGCTGCAGAAACAAAAGCTGGTTATCTACAGCTGGGGCAATGTCAGTGGAATCGACCGCAAAACAGGCATAGTGGCTATTAAGCCGAGCGGCGTTCCTTACGAAGAGCTTGTGCCCGGCAAAATAGTGCTGCTTGATTTGGATGGAAATGTTATCGAAGGCAACCTCAGGCCTTCATCCGATACGCCGACCCACCTTGAGCTTTACAGGAATTTCGAATCCGTAGGTGCTATATGTCACAGCCATTGTCTCAATGCGACTATGTGGGCACAGGCCCGCAAGGAGATTCCCTGCTTTGGCACAACGCATGCCGATTATTTCTATGGGCCGATACCCGTCACCGAAGTGATGACGGAAGACGAGATACAGAGCGGTTATGAACTGAACACCGGCAAAGTTATTGTCAAACGTTTCAGCGGGATGGACCCAATGGCAATGCCGGCAGTTTTGGTTGCAAACCACGGGCCCTTTACCTGGGGCAAAACGCCTGCCGAGGCCGTTGAAGCTATGGTTATCTTGGAGCAGGTAGCTACAACGGCACTGGGCACGATAAGTATAAATCCACTTCAGGGGCAAATCAGCCGGGCACTTCTGGATAAGCACTATCTGCGCAAACACGGCAAAGACGCTTATTACGGCCAGAAATAGCACAATCATACCTTTGCGTTACAGGCGGGATTTTGGTATGTTTATGGAGTTAACCAGTTTGGTTGTGCAGCAAAGTATTTAATGCGAAAACTTTTAGTTTAAGCATATATGCAAATGTCCAAGTGCAAAATACACCAACGTGATTTCCGTTTTGAGGTATCAAAGCCTCAAAATCAAGAACGACCAACGAAATATGCAAGTTACCTGGGAGAATTGTATTGCATAAGATGTTCGCCAGAAAAAAGAAAAAAAAACGGACAATATTTTACACCGTCGGAGATAGCAGATTTAATGGCGGCTCAAATCAACCAGAAAAACGATGTAATAAGGATTTTGGATGCGGGTGCAGGCACAGGAGTATTAGGGTGTGCTTTATGTGAACGTTTAGCAAATCAGAAGAAGAAACCATCCAAAATTGAACTCGTTGCTTATGAAACTGATGAAGAGCTAATTGAGTTACTCGAAGGAGCGATTAAATATTTAAAACGATATGTTGAAGAAAAAGGTATTTCTTTTGGATTTCAAATCCAAAAGGAAGATTTTGTATTGAAATATGCACATAATCTTCAAAAAATGCCATCGTTTTTCAATCAACCTTACAGCGATATAAAATATGATATATGTATATCAAATCCTCCATATTTCAAGCTCTCAGGAACAGATTCGAGAGCCATAGCGGCATCAGAGGTCGTATATGGTCAGCCTAATATTTATTTTCTTTTTATGGCGATAGCTGCTTCTATCTTGAAGATTGGTGGAGAGCTTGTATTTATTACACCTCGGAGTTTTGCGTCGGGAAATTATTTCAGATTGTTCCGAGAAAAATTTTTCAAACTTGTAAGACCAGAATTTATTCATCTGTTCAATTCAAGAAAAGAGGCATTTAAAAAGGACGGTGTTCTGCAGGAAAATATTATTCTTAAATCAAGACGTGAGAATGACTGGCAGCCAGACGCAGAGAGCAAATCCATAATTATATCATCAAGCAGCGGAATAGAGGATATCGAAATATCCAGGAAAAGAGAAATGCCTCTTGCGGATATTATAGATTTAAACACGGATGACAAGGTATTAAAAATTCCTGGAGAAGACTGGGAGAAAATTTCTGCAAAGTTTAACCTATGGAATGGGTCATTAGAAGAATACGGATTAAAGATATCGACAGGTCCGGTGGTTGCCTTCAGAGCAAAAGAATTTATTATTGAAAAGCAGTCAGAAAACGCAAGACGTATTCCCCTGCTGTGGCTGCATAATGTTAAAACAATGGAAATTGCCTGGCCGTTATACAAACGAGGAAAACCACAATATATCGAAGAATCTCCTGAATCTTTGCCATTATTAATACCTAACGGAAATTATGTTTTATTAAGAAGATTCAGCGCAAAAGAAGAGGCCCGCAGATTAGTAGCAGCACCGTTCATCGGCAAAGCTTATTCTTATGAGATGATTGGTTTGGAAAATCACATTAACTATATTTATAGGCCAGGAGGAACGCTAAAAGAAGAGGAAGCCTGGGGATTAGCCGTTTTATACAACAGCTTTTTTTATGACAGGTATTTTCGGGGATTAAACGGAAGTACACAGGTCGGCGCTACAGAAGTAAACTCCTTACCTTTCCCGCCGTTGGAAACAATCATAGAAATAGGGAAGAAGGCGATGTCGAATACAAAGGTAAAAAACGAAATAGACCTGCTCGCCAATCTGGCATTTGACGAAATACGCCACGCAAAAAGGATTTTTGTCGATGTCTAAAATCAAGGATGCACAACGAATTTTGAAGGATTTGGGACTTCCCCAGGAACAGCAAAATGAGATATCTGCATTGACTCTTCTTGCGTTGTGTAATATTGGGCCAAAAGATTCGTGGAGTAAGGCAAAAAGAGTAAGCCTGACGGTAAGTAAGGGTATAATGGCCTTTGCATCTGAAAAATATAAAAGAAAATATGCCCCGAATACACGAGAAACATTCAGGAGGCAGGTTCTGCATCAATTCGTTCAGGCAAAGATAGCGGATTATAATCCCGATAATCCCCGTCTGCCGACAAATAGCCCAAAGGCTCATTATGCAATTTCAGAAGCGTCTCTGAGAGTTATAAGAGAATGGGGCAGTAAAAAATGGCCGTCATTATGCAGGGACTTTAAGGCACAGAAAGGTTACTTATTAGAAATATATCGCGGCAAAAGGAAAACTACTCTGATACCTGTTGATTTAGAGGGTGAGCGCTTTAATATGTCTCCCGGAAAACACAATGAAGTACAAATCGCAGTAATAAAAGAATTTGCTCCGCGTTTTGCGCCGGCAGCGAAGATTTTATATTTTGGAGATACAGCAAATAAGAGTATGTACTTTAATAAAAAGCTGATTGGGGAATTAAAATTAGGTTTAAGTGAGCATGATAAGTTGCCGGATATAATATTATACGATACCGAACGAAACCGGCTTTTTCTAATTGAGGTTGTAACGTCTCACGGACCGATGTCCGCCAAGAGGGTTATTGAGCTTAAAAAATTGTTTTCTAAGTGCTCTGCCGGCCTTATTTTTGTAACTGCGTTTCCCAACTTTAGAACTTTTCGGCAGCACATTAAGAACATCGCATGGGAAACAGAAGTATGGATATCAGAGATTCCTGATCATTTGATTCATTATAATGGCGATAAGTTTTTAGGCCCTAATTGACTGCATAAAGAAATAACCATTCCAAATTTCAGTTTTTGTTTTCTATGTAATTCCATTCGCAAGCATCGGTGTATTTTTCGCTGCCTTTTTGTCCGATTACGTTTATCCGGTTTCGGCCGGGCCTGAGCACAATATCATTCCAGACAATCTTATGGATGTCCGATTCCATTCCGGCAGGATGCCGGATCGGCTTGTCATTGACATACAGCTCAACCTCGTCAAGATTCGTATAAACCGCCACTTCCACCGCTTCTTTGGTTCGCTGTGTATTACGCCTGCTCAGGATATAAAGCACCGGCTCCTCGGACCAGTTTGCCTTGTAGAAATAGAACGAGTCTTTTTTCACCTTGCGGTCGTGCGTTATAAGCCCTTTGTGATTTATGTAAGGCCGGTCGCCGCGATTGGCAAACGTCCAGCTGAAATCGAACATATTCCATATAAACTTGCACCATATATCGTTCCTGTCTTTGATATTCTTCCATACCTTTTCATGATAAAGACGCTGATACTGTTCCGGGAAAAACTTGCCGTTATAAGGTTCCGGTCTTGAGGGATTTTCCTGCTGCTGGGTAATACAGCCGCCAGCGCCGTATTCGCTTAGGCCGGCTTTTAGCTGCGGGTGTTGCTTGTGCAGATTGTCGTACCAGGGGCTGTATTTATCGAAGTTGTCGTAATACCAGCCGAAGTACCAGTTCCACGCTGCAACATCCGTTACAAAGTGCCTGGCGGTCGGCTGCGAATAGTCCGCCTGTGTTGTCAGGCGGTGTGGGTCCAGTTTTTTGGCTGTCTGGTGAAGCGCTTTAACATCTTCTTCGGAGATAGGAATTTCGTTATACATACCCCAGAACAGGATAGAAGGGTGATTATAATTCTGCTTAATCAGCTCTATAAGCTGGTCTTTGCAGTTCTGGACATATTCCGGATTTTCCGCTCGATAGGCGGGAGTGTTTGGGATTTCCGCCCAGACAACAAGGCCGTATCGGTCGCATAAGCTATACATTTTGTCCGCCTGCTGATAATGGGCCAGACGAACTCCATTTGCCCCAAGCTCAAGAATAAGCTCAATGTCTTTCTCGTGATGCGCATCAGTTAGCGCGGGTCCGAGGCCCGGCCATTCCTGATGCCGGCAGACGCCATACAAATGATAAGGCCAGCCGTTCAGAATCAGGCCTTTGTCTGCGTCCACCTCGAAAAACCGCAGACCCAACGGCTGCTCCACGCGGTCCAGCGTGTTCGATTGTAAATCTTCGATACTAACATCCATCTTATAGAGATAGGGGTCTTTCTTTGCGTTCCACAGGTGCGGATTGTCTATTTGCATCTTCAAGACGCTTTCAGTCTGCTGATTGTTCGCAAGCCGGACCTTCTCCTGTGCCTGCGTGACAGCTTTGCCAGTATCGTCAATGACGGCTGCTTTGACTATTGCCTCAATCTTCTCGTCCTGCTGCTCATAGAGCCAGCCGAACATTATCGAGCCGCGCCCCCCTGTCTCGTTGTATTCTATCTTGAGCGAGACCTCTTTTCCCTGCTCAAGCTGTATTTGGCCCCATTTTTCAGTAGCTGCATGACCGCCCCAGTGGTCGATTATTAAATCATCATTGATATATAGTCTTGAGCCGTCATCACTTTCGAGGACGAATTTATATAAGCCCGTGCGTCGCGGGACAAACCTGCCCGTCCACATTATTGAGAAACCGTCAGCCGGCATATCTTCAAAGGCGGAGCCCCTTTCAAAATCAAACAACACCTGCTCATCGAATCGAACATGGCTGGGCTCGCCACGGAAATCGGGGTTCGCAAAATACTGGCCGAACAGCCCTTTGCCGTCCTTGCCCTTCGGAGGTAAAAGCTCGGAAGATTTGGTTTCGATAACGGGCGTTTTTCTGCAGTCCAGAAGCGTTACAATTTCTATGTCAGCCCTTTTTTCCGAAACGCTTACCGGCTTTATATAGACACCGCTCGATGCGTAATCGAGCGGACTTATACATAAATCATCCGTGCTGAAAATAGTAACAGGCCGATATATTCCGCCGAACAGCGGATAGAGATAAACGCCCGAAGGCGCGACATCCGGCTGCATAGAATTATCAACTTTCACAGATATACGATTGGGTCTGTTCGGGCGGATGTGAGGAGTTATCTCGAAACAAAAAGCCGAATAACCGCCTTTGTGTCTGCCCACATAGGTGCCGTTTACAAATACATCCGCCACAAGCGAGACGCCTTCGAAGCGGATGAAGTGTCGCTTGTTATTTTGTCCCGAAGGTAAATCAAACTCGCTGCGATACCAGCCAATCCCCTGATAGTAACGGTCTCCATTCGTCAGGACGTCTTCGGCGTTCCACGTATGAGGGACTTGGACATCTTCCCAGCCCCGCTGCGAAATATCGCCTGCGCTTTCGGCAGAGCGGACGTCACCTTTATAAAACTTCCAGTCAACGAGCTTGAAGCTGTCCCGATGGCTTAAAAAGCCCTGTGAAAAAGAATTATCAGCTCCGAAAAGAACCGCAAAAAACAAGGCAACATAAACTCTAATCTTCATCTGCCTAATCCTCTGATTTCGTAATTGCGTTGTAATTGTTTTCCGAACAACATTTTGGCTGCATCGCCCACTGTTTTATCACAACGACGGACGACATCAACATAAAAATCTTAAAAACAGCTTATCAGCTTATATCAGGTGCATGTTATACCATTCTTTGAGTAGATAATAATAAATGTAAATTTTTCGCTTGTAAGAACATAAGAAGTTTGTCATCCTGAGTCCGGCATTAATTTTGCTCCGGTATTACTTCTGCCGGATATGGGCTGGGAAGTCTATCAGCACGAATAAAATTTACATCGTAGTTTAAGACGGCTTGCTACAGGCCCCAGGCCTTGGCGAAGGCCTTGAAGCTGCGGTCGTAGGTTTTCTCGACATCATCAGGGAAACAGCAAGCGGGTAATTCCTTTATAGCCAAATGAGACTTTATACATTCGCAGCATATCCCCTTTTTGCTACATGGGTATGTGCAATTACAGTTTTTGAGGTTCTTTTCTTTTTTGCATTCCATCGAAAAATCTCCGGAATCAACTGTTCAAAACGTCGGTTTCTATTGCACTATCAGTCATTTCTGCCTGACTTTTCAGCGTTTAGTTTATAGATGCATATACTAAGCGGCGGAGCGTTCAGCTTTTTGGAAATATCTGCAAGTTGCTTTTCTTCAATTACAACCTTCGGTTTTTTGCCGGGCTCGTTGTAGGCCATAGGGTCGGAATTGGCGATAGTCCAAAGCGTGCCTGTGCCGGTAAGTCGGACGCCCTGCAAATCCAGGTCGAGCTCGTATTTTTTCTCATCGGGGTTAACAACTCCGATAGTAAGCGCCTTTTTGTCGTTTGTCCAGGCGGCCGATACATCTACAGGGAAGACGTTACCGATAACTTCGACTGGAATTGTGCCGAAGTGTTTCCGGTAAAGCTTCAAAACCAGGCCGGTAGTGGCGAAGGCAGCATCGGTTTTGCTGGTTTTAATGCAGCCGATGACGTTGACGGTCTGTGCATAATTGGCCAGGAAGATTATGTCCGAATTGCGAAAGTATTCGTGCAGGCCTTTGGCTATGCCGAGAGCGTCTTTTTGGAAATAACGTGTCCCTAATTCACCGAACGGATGCGGGCCATACCAGTAATTCCACTCGGTCATAGCGATCCGTATGTCTTTGCCCTTGAGGGAATCCAGGTTTTCGCGAAGCTGCCGATGGAATTGAACCTTTCGTTTGATGTTGTCAACTATTTGGGATGAGTGTTCTACGGGATTAGTTCTTTCCTGACAATAAAAATGCTCTGCAATCAGGTCAATATGGTCGCTGCAATTCTGCAGCAGTCCTTCGCTCCAGGAGCCGGCATTTCCGGAGGCAATCGGGATGATACCCGGGTCCACTTCGCGCATCTTGTCCACAATCCAGTTGTGTTTGAGAACGTAATGATTCAAACTCATATGGCCGAGCTGCCAGGAGCCGAACATCTCATTGCCGATACACCAGTAGCGGACATTAAAAGGTTCTGCATCGCCGTTTTTGGCCCGCAGAGTTCCCATAGGGGTATCTGTTGAGCCATTGGCGTATTCGAGCTGGGCGGCTGCGGAGTAGGCGTCACCGAAGCCCGTGTTGACGGTTACCAGCGGCTCAGCATTGAGCAGACGGCAGAAGCGAATAAATTCGTGGAAGCCGAAGTCGTTGTGCTCGACCCCTGTCCAGGCGGGATTTTTGCGGGGAGGACGTTTGTCTTTGTCGCCTATTCCGTCCCGCCAGTCGTAGCCGCTGACGAAATTTCCCCCGGGCCAGCGATACATCGGGGCGTCGAGCTCTTTCAGCAGCTCAAGCGTATCGGCGCGCATACCATCGATATTGTCAGCCGGCATCAGAGAGACAGTTCCTACAAAGCATGCTCCGTCGGCTACCTTAATTTGGAGTTTGCCTTTTGTAGTATCGGTGCCCGATGTAAACTGAAACGGAAACTTGATATACCGGCCTGCATCGGCTGCGAATTGAACATCCTGCCGGTCTTCCGGCTGGCCGCCCCAGATGAGAGATACCGTTGCATTCGCACTTTGCTGCCTGGCTTTTAGATATATATAACCGACATATTGTTTATCTTTAACCAATCCCAGGTCGAGCTGTCTAATGCCGCTGCCGGGCTGGATAAGCGGCGTGTGCTCACCGACGAAGGAATCTTCTTTTACCATAACGACCGAATCAGGGCCTGCCGTGATTTGCCAGGGTGAGGCGCCGACTACTGCAAACTGATTATCTTTGGGGACATTTCGGGTGCCGCGATAGGGGTCGTAATTTGCCGTGATAGGGAAATAGAACTTGCGGTCTTCGAGCATTTCCGCCCAGATACCGCCATAGATACACCGCCCGAGGTGTTCGATGAACTGCCCATAGATATATTTTGAAATTGGTTCACCTGTCTTACCCGCATCGATTTTGACAGTCGAATCTGTACTTTGTGATGAAATCAGCTCAAGCTGCACATCATCAAACCAGGCCTTGCCTGTGGATGAGCCCCAGCCGCCGAAGAGGCAGTTAATCTGGACGTTCACATTGTCGCCCGAGTCGAATTCAAGCTCGACCTTCGTCCAGTCTTTGGTTCCAGTAACTGCCGGCGTCTGTAATGGCTGAATATTGTGCAGATTGAAAAGTGCCCCTCTGCCGGAACCGGGCTGGAGATTTTCTGTCTTTATCCAGCCGGATAATTTGTATTGCGAGCGCGGCTTGACAGCTACGGACGTCTGCCAGCCAAGGTCGCCGCCGCTTTCGGAACTGATCATAATGCACTTATTGCCGGTATGGCCACCATCGACGTATTTGAATTCACCCTGTCCGCCGTATGTTTGCGTTTCCCAGCCGATTGGTTTGTTATTGTCGTTTTTCTCAAATGAGGGATTGGGTATAATACCCGCCGGCGTCAGGGGTTTCACAGCTGATTCGTCTTGCGCCAGCCAGACTGCCATTTCGCCGGCGCCGCGGTTTGCCCAGGCGTAGTAAGGAACAGCCATAAAATCCTGTTCCTTTTTTGTCAGAGATTTCCCATCTTTGTCGTAGTTCAGTGCAACGGCCCTGCCGCGAATTACTGTTATGCCGTTAAGTAGATCTTTTTTGTATTCTGTCGTAATTTTGGCATCATCCACCAGCATCAGATTGAGGACGTGCCCGCCGTTATCAATCCCTTCTGCGCAATAGACAATCGGGCCCCGCTGTAGAGCTACTTTGCCTGCGTTTGCCTTGACGTTTGCATTGGAGGCGACCTGTCGCACGGGCATAGGCAGATTCAGCTCTATTACGTCGCCTTTTTTCCACTTGCGCTGGATTTGGGCGAACCCTTTTTCCGTATTCAATGGGATTTCCTTGCCATTAACACCCAAGTGTATCTTTTCGTTGCTTTTGTCTGCATAGTGATACAGGTCGCTCGGCACCGGCTGATTCTGTGCCCAGCCGGGGATGCGGACACAAATAGTAAATTTGGCGGAGCGCTGCGGTTCGACCGTTATCTTGACCTCTCCATCCCGGGGATAGCGGGTGTTTTGTTTTATCGTAACGTTATTTTTTTCCATCTTTATAGCGCCTGAGCCATCGACGAACAGATTAATGTAAATTTTATCTGCTGTATTTGCGTATATATATCCGGGCAGTGAGGGGATAAATCGGGTGATGTTGCTGGGACAGCAGGCGCAGGAGAACCAGGGGCTTCGCTGATGCTGGCCGCTTGATTCGAGGGGATTAGGATAGAAGAATCTGTCGCCGCCAAGAGAGACGCCCGAAATCAAGCCGTTATAAAGTGTTCTCTCCAATACATCAATGTATTTTGCATCGCCGTGCGACAGGAACATCCGGTGATTCCACATAGCGTTGCCGATAGCCGCACAGGTCTCGCAGTAAGCAGTGGCGTTAGGCAGCTCGTAGTCTCTCCCAAATGATTCACCCGAACTTCTGGCCCCGATACCGCCGGTGATATACAGCTTTTTTGAGACGACGTTTTCCCATATCCGGTCGGTTGCCTGGAGATAACTTTGGTCGCCGGTCAGGGCAGCGACATCGGCCATACCGCAATACATATACACGGCACGGACGGCGTGCCCTACCGCCTCGGTTTGCTCAACGACTTTCTGATGCGACTGATTATATCGGCTTCCGCCGGGACCACGTGTGTCGAGGAAGAACTTAGCTAACTTCAGATACTTTTCATTGTTCGTTGTTCGATATAATTTCACCAGTCCCATTTCAATAACCTGGTGTCCGGGCCAGCTCTCATTTTTGCCCGGGCCGAACACCGTATCGAGGAAGTCGGCGTTTTTGATTGCGACGTCAAGCAAAGTCCGTTTGCCGGTGGCCTGGTAGTGAGCGACCGCTGCTTCGTAAAGATGACCCATATTATAAAGCTCGTGACTGCCACCCAGTTTTTCCCATCGTTTTTCGCCGAACCAGTTGCTCAGTCTCGTTGCGTTGTTCGTCCGGCAGGTGTAAAGGTAGCCGTCATCTTCCTGCGCAGCGGCAATCTTAATGATTAAGTCGTCCAGATACTTGTCGAGCTTCGGGTCCGGGTGGACGCTCAATGAATAGGATGCGCCTTCGAGGATTTTATATGGGTCTGTATCATCGAAGGGGAAATCACCGCTCTGCTGGCCTTTTTTTAATCCGCCTGCTATGGCGAAGTTGTCAATTCGGCCTGTTTCTTCGCACTTGCCGAAGGCATAAGGGATTGAAACCTTTCGGTTCGTCTCAATCCTGGGCGCCCAGAATTCGTCTGTTACCTCGACATTACCAAATGACACCGGCTTTATGGGATAATTCTGTAGATTTTCGCTTTTTGCATCGGCATTACGTGCGAAAAAGCTGATTGCGCAGCAGACGCCGAGTGCTATTGAGAGAATGACTGTTTTTCTTATGTTCATCGTAACTCCTTTCTGTTTAAGTTGGACCCTATAAGTGACACTATTGAGCGATAGTGCATTGACTACTGTTTTTTTGATTTTACTTTTGTATTGCTTTTTATCAAGAAAAGATTTGATTTTAAGTTTGTTTTGTTTTTTGGAGATTTTGTTGGCCGGTTTTTTTGCGCATAGCTACGACCTATTGAGAACCAAGGTTTTTTTGCCTGGATTCATCCTGAGCACTGCTAAGCAGCGGGCTCTTCTATCGAGGCGGGCGCCGAGACTTTCTTTGCCTTTTTCGGTTTTTTCGCCTTTTTGGGCTTTTGTGGTTTTTTGGGTGATTTGCTAACATCTGCGCTTATCCAAAAAGCTGCACCAGCTACGATGCCCGCTACCACGATGCCGCCAATCACGATATACCATATTGCGCCCTGTATTGCAGCCAGGAAAGAAGGCAGGACACCTCTTTGGCCTGCTACGGTTACGATTGCTGTTAAAAGAAGAGCCACCAAAGGCAGTATTAACAGTTTTCCGAGTATATCACTTTGGATATCAGGGGCTGACTCGATGTAGGTTTGGATTATTGCCGGTGCTTGTTGTGGGGCTGTCGGTTCCTCTTCCGGTAGCATTTGCTCTGCATCAGCAACCATTTCCACTGCTGTGCCGGGCACGGCTGGTTCCTTACCTTCGTCCTCTGTTGTATATATTTCGTCGAGAATACCGCCCAAAGAGGTGTCATCGGCCTGTAGCGAAAGGTCCAAGAGGCCTGAGCCGCTGCCGAAAGTATCCAGATTCACGTCTTCCTCAATTTTTTCCAAGGAAGCGCCTGGCGCTGTGCCGGCTATGCCTGAGGCGTCTTTTGTCTCTCCTGCGCCAACCGTCTCTGCCAGAGTGTCATCTGTTATCTTGTAATCCTTGTCTGTCTCGCCGAGGATGCTGATTCCTTCGCCGGTGAGAGCGGTGTCGGCTTCGGTTAATCCGCTTTCCGCGGCGGAGATTCCTGTTTCCGGAACCAGTGAAATTTCTTCTTCTGGCGACTCTTGCGTTTCCGGCGTTTCTTCCTCAGTTTGACTTGCAGCGACGGGAGTTTCTTCGGGAGATATTTCCTCGACCGGTTCTGAGGGCTGTTCGATATCCATTAACGGCTCCGGTTCTGTTGGCTGGACCGGCTCCGTTGACTGCTCCAGGTCATCTATCTTGATTGGAACGCCTTCATCAACTACCAGGGCCTCGATTTCATCGACTTTAAACAGCAGATTCGGGCCATCACGAAACTCACGCAGTTTGCCTTGTTTGATTAACTCCTTTATCTGCGCCTCCGTTTTGTTGAGTTTCTCGGCGGTCTCTTTTAGTGAATAAAACATACCGGCCATGATAGTTTATCTCCAACAAGCTCGAAATATACTAACAACGCCTATTTTAATTTCCCCAATAAACAGCTCCAATAGCGAGATTTTAACTTAAAATTTGCAGATATGCAACCCTTTTTTGTTGAAATGCCATAAATCAATGATAAAAAAGTGTTTTGCAGGCCTGCCTGTATTTAGCTACGTTGCAATATCGGGGCATTTTGTGTAAAATAGCTGTTTAAAAGACGCAGTTTACAGCTGCGGGGTGTAGCTCAGCTTGGCTAGAGCGCCTGCTTTGGGAGCAGGAGGCCGCTGGTTCGAATCCAGTCACCCCGAGTTTAGAGGACGGTCGGAACCTTCTGCAATTGTTGCCAGGAGCAATCTGATAATCGTTTCTTAATTGTCCTAAACTTTGTTGCTTCGACTCTCACTCATCAGCTTCGTCCATTTTTCAAATAAATAATTTGAATCATGAGGGCCGGGTGAGGCCTCCGGATGATACTGGACGCAGAAAGCAGGGATTTTTCTACAGCGAAATCCCTCGAGGGTCTGGTCGTTGAGATTGATATGAGTAAGCTCAACATCTTTGTCTTTAAGAGAGTCGATATCCAGGCAGAAGCCGTGGTTCTGGCTGGTAATTTCAATCTCACCGGTTTTGAGATTCTTAACCGGATGATTTGCACCGTGATGGCCGAATTTAAGTTTATAGCTTTTTCCGCCTAAGGCCAGACCAAGAAGCTGATGACCGAGGCAGATACCAAAGACAGGAACTTTACCAAGTAATTTTCTTATTTCATTTATTGCATAATATACAGGGCCAGGGTCACCAGGGCCATTACTTAAAAATACTCCATCGGGTTTTTGCGACAATACCTCTTTGGCTGGCGTTTTTGCCGGCACGACCCATACGTCACAGCCGTGAGAGCGAAGTAATCTCAAAATATTCTGCTTAATGCCATAATCGAAGGCAACGACCTTGTATTTTATCGGCGGTTTATCTTCCTGAGCTGTTATTACATCTACAACAGCTTTATCCCAGTGGTATGGCTTTTTTATCGTTACGT
>Ga0315552_1001224_pt1 | contig 15617 bp, 14 predicted proteins | sample SalMarSW160170MG_2_FD_203102 | JGI IMG/M metagenome (GOLD analysis project Ga0315552, IMG submission 203102) | Salt marsh sediment microbial communities from the Plum Island Ecosystem LTER, Massachusetts, United States - Salt Marsh Sediment SW1601-70 ...
CCTTCTACTCCCTGATGAAGAAGCCGGAGGATTACTACTCGGTCGATCCGTTCTTCAACGTGATCCTGAACTCTCTTCCCTATGCCCATTTCAGGCCGGGAATTGCCCAGTACACGGAAATCTCCGCCGCCGTACAGGATGCGATCCAGGCGGCAGTGCTCGGGCAGATGAGTGCCAAGGCCGCTTTGGATGCAGCGGCGGCAAAGGCGAATCAGCTGCTCGCCCAATAAACGTGGAAAGTCTGGAGGAGACGTAATGTCTCCTCCAGCAATTGAAATGCAGGCTCCGATATTGACTAGAGAATGAGAAAACAAAGCAGGATCATCCTCAGCGGCTACCTCCTCATTCTTCCAGCCCTGTTGTTGATATTCCTGATCCTCGTCTATCCGCTGATACAGGCAGTCCTGTTGAGCCTCCAGGATGTCAAGCTGGCCTCGCTCAACCGCCAGACCTTTGTCGGTTTGAAGAACTACCTGACGGTCTTCACGTTCGTGGGGCCGAGTTTCTTCCGGCAGGTCCTTCCGGCCACCTTTTACTTCGTCGGCGGGAGCATCGCGGGCCAGCTGGGCTTCGGTCTGGGAATAGCCCTGCTGGTCAACCAGAAGTGGGTGCGGGGCAAGGACATCTTCCGGGCTGTGTTCATCCTTCCGTGGGTGACCAGCGCCATCGTCATGGCCATTTCCTGGCGCTTCATGTACGAGCCCCGTCTGGGCGTGCTCAACCATCTGCTCGTGCTGACCGGAGCGACGAACCTGCCCAGCTGGCTCAACGATCTCAATCTCGTGATGCCCTGTCTAATCATCGCCAACGTGTGGCACGGCACCGCCTTCAGCTTCACCCTGCAGACCGCGGGACTCCAGAGCATCTCCTACGAGCTGTACGAGGCCGCCACCGTGGACGGAGCCGGAGCCGGCCAGAAGTTTCGCTACGTGACCCTGCCGCTGATCCGTCCCTTCATCATGATCAACCTGGTATTGATCTCGATGTATACGGTGAACTTCTTCGATCTGATCTACGCCATGACGGGCGGCGGGCCCCTCTACAGGACAGAGGTCATCGCTGTATTTCTCTATCATCAGGCCTTCGAGTACGGCTACATGGGCAGGGGCGCCGCTGTTGCCGTACTGATCCTCATCATAAATCTCCTGCTCACCCTTCTGTACATGAGGCTCAACCGCGAGCGGGTGGCTGTACAAAAGCGATGAACCCAAAACCTGTGTGGAAAATTCTAACCTATGTACTTCTCGTACTCTGGGCCCTTTTTACGGTCATGCCTCTATACTGGCTGCTCAGCGCAACCTTCAAGCCGCCCGGTGAGGCGATCGGCTACCCGCCGACCCTGGTACCCCGGCATCCGACCCTGGGGAACTTCGGGGATCTGCTGTTTCGATCGAAGTTCGGCTTCAAATCCTATCTGAACAGCATCGTCATCGCTGTGGGGGCTACCCTGATCAGCACGGGAAGCGCCATGCTGGCGGGGTTCGGCTTCTCCCGATTCCGCTTCCCCCTGCGGAATCAGATTCTCGTGCTGATCCTGCTCATCCAGATGATCCCCCTGCTGGCGGTGATCATCCCTCTCTACCGTCTGTATTCTCTGTACGGACTGTACGACACCCGCATCGGGCTGATGATCGTTTACGCAGTGCGCACCGTTTCCATGAACACCTGGCTGCTGAAGGGCTACTTCGACACGATACCCATAGAGATCGAGGAGGCCGCCCTGATAGACGGCTGCTCACGGCTCCAGGCCTTTTTCAGGGTATCCTTCCCCATCGCCGCCCCGGGGGTGGCAGCCGCCTCGATCTTCGCTTTCTTCCGCTCCTGGAACGAGTTCATGATCGCCATGACCCTGACCTCCACGGTTCGACCCTACACGGTGGAGCTGTACCGCTTTCTCGGCGAGCACGGAGAGGTGGACTGGAGCCTCCTGGGTACCGCTTCCTTCATCGCCATCGTCCCGGTGCTGATCCTGTTCTCCTTTTTTCAGAAGTACTTCGTCATCGGCCTGGCCGGCGGTGCTGTGAAGGAGTAGGCTCGTCTCGATGTCGAGTACGACGGCTGATCCCCGAAATGACCGCAGCTGAAAACCATGCAGAATAACAATCGTAGCAATCGCTTCAAGCTGATCGTTTTCGATCTGGACGGAACCCTTGTCGACGACAATCTGGAGATGACGGTGGAAGATCTCGAGGCTATTGAAGAGGCGAGGCGAAGGGGTTTTGCCGTCACTCTGGCTACGGGGCGGACGTTCCGTTCGGCTCTGCCCTATATTCAAAAACTAGGCATAGAGCTGCCGGTGATTCTCTGCAACGGCGCCGCCATTGTCGATCCGACGAACGAGAAGATCCTGTTTCAACAGAGGCTTCCTAGGCAGGCGGCCGTGCTCATGCTGGAAAAAGCTCAAGACGCCGATTTGGACTGCCTCCTGTACACGGATCCTCTCTCCGACTGCCCCGGTGTTTCCTATCTCACTCCCCTATTGGCGGATTTCATCCTCCTCGAGGGACTGCACCGTGTGGAGTTGAACGCTCTGGTCGAGATCATCCGCTCCAATCCGCCGATCAAGGTGCAGATTGTGGGTTATGAAGAGCAACGCCTGCTCGCTTTGCAGCGCTTCGCTGCGGAGCGGATTCCGGAGATTTCCGTGATAAAGACCCAGAACGACTACCTGGAAGCCATGCCCGCCGGCGTGTCCAAGGGCGACGCCCTGCTTCGGCTTGGCGAACTACTGCGCATCCCGCTCTCGCAAATCGCGGCCTTCGGTGATAGTGTAAATGATCGGGAACTGCTCGCCTTGGCCGGGATCGGCATAGCCATGGCCGATGCTCCTCAGGAGCTCAAGGAAGCGGCCGACCGAACCGCTGTGAACGTGGCTGCGGGTTTAAAGGACCTGTTGAGGTGAGTGAGCGTCTGGCGGTAACGCTGCTGCAGGATCTTGAACGATGAACCAACACTCTAGTGAACTGTTCGAACAATTCTTCCAAAACCATCCGGACCTCACCTGCTGCAGGGATAGCATGGAGGCTTCCCTGGATATTCTGATGGACGCCTTTCGGGGAGGAAACAAGCTCTTGATCTGCGGGAACGGAGGAAGTGCGGCGGATGCGGAACACATCGTCGGCGAGTTGATGAAGGGCTTCGCCTCTCCCCGACGCCTCCCGGACCGGACTGTCGCTACCCTCACAGAGCTCTTTCCGGAGGAGGGCCGGCAGCTGGCCGACAAGCTTCAGGGAGCCCTTCCCGCCATATCTCTGGTCAGCCAGAGCTCGCTCTGCTCGGCCATCATCAACGATATCGGAGCCGAGATGGTTTTTGCACAACAGGTGTTCGGGTACGGCATTCGCGGGGACGTGCTCTGGGCTCTGAGCACATCGGGAAAGGCGAAGAATGTCGTCTGGGCCGCAAAAACCGCGAAGGCGTTGGGATTGAAGACGATCGGTCTTACAGGCAAGGCTGACAGTCCCCTGAGCGGGCTGTGCGATGTAACGATCCAGGTACCCGCCGTGGCTACTGCGGAGGTGCAGGAGTACCATATGAGGGTCTACCACCGGGTCTGCGCCGTCCTCGAGGCCGAGCTCTTCGGAGGAGATTAGTATTTGGCTCTACAGAGTTCCGAGGTCAAGGCGGTTCTGGAGCGCGTACCTGGTCTGTGTTTCGGGATCGTCGGGGACTTCTGTGCCGACGTCTATTTGAAAATCGATCGCAGCGCTTCGGAGACATCTTTGGAGACCGGCCTGCCTACCCAACCGGTTGCCGAGCAGCGTTTCTCCCTCGGAGGAGCCGGCAATGTGGCTGCCAATCTAACCTCTATGGGAGCCAAAGAAGTTCGGGCTTTCGGGGTGGTCGGCGCCGACTTGCACGGTGATCGGATGATCCGTCTGTTGAACGAGCAGGGGATATCGACGTCCGGGCTGCTCCTCCAAGAGAAAAACTGGTATACCCATGTGTTCACAAAGATACTCATTGATGATGTGGAGCAACCACGGCTGGACTATGGAAACTTCAACGAACCGCATCCCGACATCGCCGCTCAGTTGCTCCATAACCTGGAGGACCTGCTACCGCGTTTGGATATCCTGATCGTCAATCAGCAGGCCTATCGGGGCATTCACACGACGGCTTTTCGCAAAGCCCTGGCAGCCCTGATAAACCGACATCAGCCCACCCTCTGTGTCACCGACAGCCGCACCTACAGCGACGAGTTCGCAGGAACCATACGCAAGATCAATATCAACGAGGCACTTCGGCTCTGCGGGCGGCAATCCCATCTCGACGGGCGTATCCCTGGGGAAATCGTACGGCAAAGCGCCGCCGAACTTTTCAAGAGGTGGCAGCAGCCCGTTATCCTCACCCGAGGCGAGTACGGATGCGTGGTTTTCGATCAGGCAGGTGTCCACGAGATCCCCGGTCTCCTGATACTCGGCCGCACCGATTCGGTGGGGGCGGGGGACAGCATGCTGGCGGGTATCGCCGCCGCCCTGGCTGCGGGATTCGCTCCTCCTGCCGCCGCCGAGTTTGGCACGCTGGTGGCCGGTGTTACCGTGCAGAAACTTTTTGTGACGGGCACCGCCACCCCCGGGGAGATCCTGGAACTCTGCTCTGCTCCGGCATACAGGGTTCGACCCGAATTGGCCCTCCGGCCGGAGACAGCACGCTACTATCCGGGGACCAGGATCGAGATCGTATCGGAGCTTCCCGAGCGTAGGGAGTTCACCCATGTCATATTGGATCATGACGGAACCATATCTACCCTGCGACAGGGGTGGGAGGAAGTCATGGAGCCGATGATGATCCAAGCCATCGTCGGGGGGCACCGGAATACCATCGAAGGGGACAGCTTCAGGAGGATCCAGGCCCGCGTGCGGGAGCTGATCGATGCAACCACGGGGGTACAAACTCTGGTGCAGATGAAATCCCTGAGTCAGCTGGTGCGGGAGTATGGATACGTGGCCGAGAAGGACATCCTCGACGAGAGAGGGTACAAGCAGATCTATAACGAAGCGCTCATGCGTCGGGTTGAAACTCGTTTGAGAAGGATCAAAGAGGGGCGGCTCTTGCTGAGCGAGGTGACGATCAAAAATGCCGTGGCTTTTCTCGAAGCGCTCGACAGCCGGGGTATCCGCCTGTACCTGGCCAGCGGTACGGATCAGGAGGATGTGGAGCGGGAGGCCGCTTTATTAGGATACGCCGATCTATTTGCCGGACGAATCTACGGCGCGGTCGGGGATATCAAGCACGAGCCGAAGAGTAAAGTGATAGAGGCCATCCTGAGGGATATCGCAGCCGAGGGTCGGGATCGGATAGTGAGCTTTGGTGATGGACCGGTGGAAATTCGTGAGACCCGCGCTCGCGGCAGTTTTGCGGTGGGGGTAGCCAGTGACGAGGTGAAGCGCTCCGGTTTGAATCTGATCAAGCGTTCGCGTTTGATCCAGGCTGGAGCCGATCTGATCATTTCCGACTTCGAGGAAACCGATCTTTTGCTGAAGTTGCTTTTCGGGGAGTAGAAGATGACATTTCCGCAGCTGGATCGACGGAAGTTGAAGTTCAAAAGCCTTTCGCAGCGAACGAACAGGATCATCATCGAACGGGATTGGGTTTCTCTGGATAGAGAGCCGATTCATCCGTCCGTGGAGGTGGCGGAGGCAGTCAAGCAGGTTGCAGAGGATGTTAAACGAACCCGGGCTGCCCGAAAGCCGGTGATCCTGGCCTTTGGCGCCCACGCCATCAAGAACGGCTTGGCCCCGGTGTTGATCCGCCTTATCCAAGACGGTTGGGTCACCCATTTGGCGACGAATGGAGCCGGGATCATCCACGACTGGGAGTTTGCCTATCAGGGAGCAAGCTCGGAGGCGGTGCGGGACAACATACTACGGGGTGAGTTCGGCCTCTGGGAGGAGACGGGCTATTTCCTGAATTTAGCCCTCCTGATTGGTGCTTATCGGGGATTGGGATACGGAGAATCGGTGGGTTCTCTGGTCCATCACGATGGATTAGAGATCCCGGCACTTGAGGAGCTGAGGGAGGCGGTGACCGCGGTAGATCAGGATCCGGAGAAGGCTGCGGCAGCGGGAGATCTGCTGGCGGCCCTGAGGGATTCGACAATTGCATCTGGTTTTCTTCCGGTAGCCCACCCCTACAAAACTTTCGGGCTCCAGGCCGCGGCTTTCCGGCTGAATATACCATATACCGGCCATCCCATGTTCGGACACGACATCATCTACTCCCATCCACTGTGCTCGGGAGCGGCCATCGGCAGAACGGCTCAGCGGGACTTCCTGGTTTTCGCCCACAATGTTTCACGGCTGGACGGCGGCGTATATATCTCCGTGGGATCGGCGGTGATGTCACCGATGATATTCGAGAAATCTCTGTCCATGGCTCGGAATCTAGCCTTGCAGCAAGAAAAGGATATCGAGAACGTGCGGATCTACGTGGTGGACCTGGCGGAGGCCGACTGGGATTGGAGTAGGGGCGAGCCCTCCCCCGACAACCCTGCCTATTATTTACGGTATCTGAAAACGTTCAGCCGCATGGGTGGGCGGATGTCGTACATTCAGGCCGACAATCGTGACTTTCTGATCGGGCTGTACCGCGGCTTGACCGGATGAGCAGGCTGTCGATCCCTCTGCGGCGGTACGGCGCCTTTCTCAAAACGCTCTTTATCCGGTAGAATACAGTTGCTATGAGTACACTCGCACTGTTGGGCGGGCGGAAAGCCGTGTCCGCCGAGGAGGATCTGTTTTCCTGGCCTGTGGTTACGCCGCGGATGGAAGCGGCGGTTCTGGAAGTGCTGCGAAAAGGCAAGATCTCCGATCTGGATATCACCGTAGAGTTCGAAAAGGAGTTCGCCCGCTGGCTGGGTGTGAAGTACGCGCTGGCCCATAATACGGGAACCGCCGCCGTGCACTGCGCCCTGTTCGGTCTGGGGATCGGCAGAGGGGACGAGATCATCTGCCCGAGCATGACCTACTGGGCTTCCTGCGTGCCGGTTTTTTCGCTCGGAGGGACGGTAGCCTTTGCGGACATCAGGCCGGACAGCCTCTGCATCGATCCCGAAGATATCGAACGCTGCATCACCAGCCGGAGCAAGGCGATCGTGGTGGTCCATTACTCGGGGATGCCGGCGGATATGGATGCGATTCTGTCGATCGCCCGCAAACATCGACTCGCCGTGTTGGAGGATTGCTCCCACTCCCACGGAAGCCTGTACAAGGGCAGGATGACGGGAACCTTCGGTGACGTGGCGGCTTTCTCGATGATGTCGGCCAAGTCCTTTCCCATCGGAGAGGGAGGGATGCTGGCCACGAATGATCGGCGCATTTACGAGCGGGCAATCGTGTTCGCCCATTATGCCCGGCACGGCAGTTTTATAACGATCCCGGACATCAAGGCGGGCGCCGGCATTCCCTGGGGGGGCTACAAATACCGGCTCAACCAGCTGTGTTCGGCGATAGGCCGGGAACAGCTGCAGAACTACGGGGCCCAGATGGCCGAGATCGACGAGGCGATGAGTTTCTTCTGGGATCGACTGGAGGAGATGCCGGGGGTACGGGGTCACCGGCCGGCCGCGAGCTCGGGGAACACCATGGGCGGCTGGTACAACCCATTGGGGCACTACCTCAAGGAGGAGCTGGGCGGTCTGTCGATCAGCCGCTTCTGCGCGGCCTTGAGAGCCGAAGGGATGCGGGACTGTCAGCCCGGATGCAATCTCGCCCTTCACACCCATCCCCTGTTTTACGATCTGGACGTCTACGGCGACGGCAAGCCCACAAACGCGGCCGAGTCTTCGGAAGCGGCGAAACGGACGGGGAAGAACCTCCGGGTCTCCGCCGGAATCCAGTCCAAGGTCTTCAAGGTCCCCTGGTTCAGGAGGTACCGAACAGAGGCGATCGGACAGCATGTCGAAGCCTTTCGCAAAGTCGTGGAGAGCTACAGGGAGCTGCTGGCCGACGATCCGGGAGATCCGGAAACCCTGGGCGGCTGGGGCACCAGTTCCCTGATTGCTTCGCGCTAGCCCGGTCGCAGCGGCCGGGCAGGGTGGGAGCATGAGAGCCGGAAATTGAGAGGCGAAGTATATTTTGATTATCGATTTTCATACCCACGTCGGTGATTTTAGAACTCCCGAACGAATGGACAGGATGCCGGTAACCTGGGAAGCCCTGGTGCGGCGTCTGGACCGGGAGCGCATCGACAAAGCTGTATTTCTGCCTCTGGGCGCATCCCCTGAAAGCACTCAAGGCCCCTTCCTGTTCGCTCCCAATCCGGACATAGTCGGCCAGCTGGAGGCGGCATCGCCCTATCGTGACCGGGTAATCCTGTTTGGGAACCTCGATCCCCGTATGGGCTGCCTGGGCAATCTGGATGCGGAGCAGCTGGCGAATCCCCCGCAAACAGACTTCACCTGGATCCTGGAGCGATTCAAGGAGTGGGGCTGCGTGGGGATCGGCGAGCTCACCGCCAATATGCCGCTGGATGACCCCAGGGTGATCAACCTCTGCCGCCAGTGCGGCCGCTGCGGCATGCCGGTTCTGTTCCACATGACCGGTCCGGGCAGGGGGGTTTACGGTCTGGTCGATGAGGTCGGCTCCCCCCGCTTGGAACGGCTGCTGGAGGCGGCTCCCGACGCCACCATAATCGGTCACTCCCCGGGATTCTGGGCCGAGATAAGCGGCGGCCTGGCTCCAAAAGACAAGTTCATCTATCCAACAGGACCGGTGGAGACGGAGGGCAGCCTGGTGCGGCTGCTGCGCTCCTATCCCAATCTTTATGCGGATGTTTCCGCCCGAAGCGGGCTGAATGCGATCAGCCGGGATCGGGATTTCGGCATCCGCTTCCTCAACGAATTTCAGGACCGCATCCTGTTCGGAACCGATACTTGCTTCGCCGATCCGGAAGGAGAGATACCTGTCCTGCGGTATCTGAAGGGTTTGCTGTCCGGCGGTGCGATCAGCCGCCGGGTCTTCGACAAGATAACCGGAGCAAACGCCCTGAAGGTGCTCGTGCTCTATAGGACCTGAATCAAAACGTTGCGCTTCACACCATCTTGAACATCTGCGACATCCGCCGCCCCAGAATCCTGTTGGCCAGAAAGATGGCTGAAAGCACCAGTACGATGAGGATCGTTCCCAGGGCATAGGCGGGTCCGATGGTGGCGGAGAACAGGTACTCCACGATGGCCACGGAGATCGTCTTCCAGCGGGCCGAATAGAGGATCACCGTGGTGGAAAGCTCCCCCATCAGCGTGGAGAAGGAGATCACCGCACCGGCAAGGATGCCGGGAGCCATCAGGGGAAGGGTGATCTTCCGGAAGGTAGTCAGCCAGGAAGCCCCCGTGATGGAAGAAGCTTCCTCCACCGCTACGTCGATCTGGCTCAGGGAAGCGGTTGTGGATCTGAATATGTAGGGCATGCGCCGGATGAAGAAGCCGACCACCAGGATCATCCAGGTGCCGCTCAAGATGAGCAGACCGGAGGAGAAGCCGATCAGGATGGCCACCCCGACCACGATCCCGGGGAGGATGAAGGGCAGCATGACGGTCAGGTCCAGGATCCACCGGGCTCTCAGATTCCTGCGCACGTTGATATAGGAAAGGAGCGTGCCGATCACCGAGGCGACCACGGTGGCCGTGGTGGCCAGGAAGAGGCTGTTCCTGATCGGAACCAGGGCGATCTCGAAGATCCTGCGGTAGTTTTGAAGGGAGAATTTGTTCGGATAGCGGGTACCGGCCCAACCTTCGGTGAAGGATGTAATAATGACGGTAAGGTGCGGGAGCAGGGAGAAGAAGATCACTCCCAGGCAGAATATCGTTCCGACCCACTTCAGGAATTTGCTCGGGGATATCCGGGCGGCCTGGGTGGTGCTGGTGATGGTCACGTAGGAGCGTTTGGAGGTCACGTACTGGGACAGCAGGATGGCGAAAGCCACCAACACTACATTGACCATGGCAATAGCCCCGGCGGCGTTGAGGTTGAAGAATCCGGTGACCTGAAAGTGGATCAACGTGGGCAGCACGTAGAAGTTGCCCCCTAAAATGGCGGGCACTCCGAAATTCCCGACTGACCTCATGAACACGATCAGAGCACCGGCCACGATGGCCGGTATGACCAGGGGCAGGGTTACGGTGCGGATGACCCGCCATCGGGACGCTCCCATGATCTCGGCGCTCTCCTCGATGTAGGGATCCGCCGAAATCAACGCGCCGTAGGTCAGCAGGAAGATGAAGGGGTAGGTGCTCATGGTTATGGCGATGATGACCCCGGGTGCTCCGTAGATGTCGGGCAGCTTGTAGTTGAAGGCAGTCTCCAGAAAATAGTTGACCACCCCCTGGCGCCCGAACAGCAGGATCCAGGAGTAGGCTCCCACGAAAGGCGGAAGGATCAGGGGCAGAGTGCCGAGGGTGAGGAAGAAGGTCTTGAGCGGGGTTTGCGTCTTGGCCACGAAGTAGGCCATGGGTATGCCGAGGAGGCAGGAAAACAGGACGCAGGAAAGCCCGACGGTCAGCGTGTTGAGGAAGGCACTTCGGTAGAGGGTGGAGGTGGAAAACTGAGAGAAGTTGGCCAGGGTCAGATTGCGCAAACCGGGCGCATCTCCTTTTGCGATGAAGCTGTTGAACACGACTTTAGAGAGGGGATAGGCGATAAACACGACCAGGATGATCAGCGCCAGTCCCAAAACCAGGTAGGGGGTGAGCTCGAAGGCCTTAAGTCGTTGTCTGAATTCTCGAGCCATGGGATCTCCTAAACCTTCTCCAACTGCCGCTTCTGCTCCGTCGGAAAGAGCTTGGCTTCCTGCCCGTGGACCAGGACGGCGACCGGATCGCCCGTTTCGACACCTCGAACACGGCGATCCTGATCAACCAAAATCTCCTGCGGTTCGTGGTTTTGAAAGATCTCGATGTAGTAGCGGACCACCGAGCCCAGGTAGAGTATGACCTTCACCTCGCCCCGCAGGCTGTTCGGATGATTCGGATCCCCGGAGATCTCCATCTGTTCGGGTCGGACGAAGAGGATCCCCTCCCTATCCTGGTAGCTTTGGATATTGCCGGAGCTGTTGGTTATCGTGATCGTTTCGTTGGATCGAAACGACAGGAGGGGGTTTCCATCCCCCCGTACCGTGCAGGCCAGGAAATTGGCCTGGCCGATGAAATCCGCCACCCGGATCGAGATCGGATTCTCGTAGATCTCATCGGGAGATCCGATCTGACTGACCTTGCCGGCGTGCATCACGGCGATCCGGTCGGAGATGGACAGGGCTTCCTCCTGATCGTGGGTCACGTAGATCGTGGTCACTTTCGCCTGTTGCTGAATCCGCCGGATCTCCTCCCGCATGTAGACCCGCAGCTTGGCGTCCAGATTGCTCAGGGGTTCGTCCAGAAGCAGAAGCTGGGGATCGTAGACCAGGGCTCGGGCCAGGGCGATCCTCTGCTGCTGGCCGCCGGACAGCTCGCTGGGCTTGCGCTTCTGGGTCGCCTCCAGTCCCACCAGTTGAATGATCCGGTTGACTCTATCTTCGATTTCCCTCCTGGAGAGCTTGCGGATTCTCAATCCGTAGGCAACATTCTCGAAGATCGACATGTGCGGGAACAGGGCATAGCTCTGGAACACCATGCCGATGTTTCGCCGGAAAGGGGGTATAGAGGTGAAGTCCCGGCCGAGAAAATCGATCCTCCCGCTGCTCGGTTTTTCGAATCCGGCGATGCAGCGCAGCGTCGTGGTTTTCCCGCAGCCGCTGGGGCCAAGAAGGGTGAACAGCTCTCCCTCTCGAATATCCAGGGAAACATCGTCCAGAGCCTGCACCTGATGTTGCTTGCCCCTGAAGATCTTTCTGAGATTCCTTATGGATAGAGTGATCCGGCCGTTTTCCTGTTCCGTCATTGAGTAAACCTCATTTTGCGATTACATGTAAAGCAGGCATGAACGGCGCGCCGGCCGTCCATGCCCGATAGTCCGTTAACGAGTGGCGAAGATCTCTCCAAATTTCTGCAGGTATTCGTCCCTACTCTCGGAAGCCTTGTTGGCGTCGTATTCGAAGAACTTGATCTCCCCGGTCGGAGTGAGTCCCGGAGGCGGCGGCACGTCGGGGCGCGTCATCCTGCGGAAGTGGGGAGCCTGAGAGATGATGGTCATAGCTTCCTTGGTGGTCAGCCAGTCCATGAAGATTCTTGCATTCTGGGGATTCGGCCCTCCCTTGATGATCCCCGAGGCGTCGAAACGTAAGCCCGTTCCTTCGCTGGGATACACCGCCTCAACGGGATTGCCCTTGGCCTTCTCGGTGAACACGTTCCCCTCGCCGGTGACGCCGATGGCAAACTCGCCCCGGCCGACAAAGGTATAGGCCAGGGTTGAGGTCGGGACGAAAGTTGTGACTTTTCTGACGGCGTTGACGTGGTCCCAGCCGTAGAGTCCGACCATCTGGAACAGCTGGGCGTAGGCGGAGCCGGACAAAGCCGGATTGGCCATGACGACTTCTCCGCGGTACTTGCTGTCTCCCAGGTCCTTCCAGCTCTTCGGAGCGTCCTTCAGAGGAATCCTGTCGGTATTGATGATGAAGGCCTGGATGTTGAAGCTGAAGCCGAAGTACTTGTTTCCCTTCGCATCTTTCACGTCATCGGGGAAGGCGGAAGCCTCCTTCACCCTGTAGGAGTCCAAAAGGTCGTAGACCACGTCCAGGTTTTCCTTGGCCATGGCCATGATGATGTCCCCCTGGGGTCTCTTGGCCTCGGCCTGCACGCGGGTGATGATCTCCCCCGAGCCCAGCCGGATCTCCTCCACATCGATGTCACGGTACTTGGCCTTGAAGGCCCGCGCCAGGTCATCCCCCATCTCGGGGCTGCCGGCATTGTAGAGTACCAACTTTCCGTCCGCCGCGACGAGCACGGTGCTCAACACGAGCATCAGGCCGATCAGTACGGGAATGAATCTTTTTTTCATACCCACCTCCTTGAGTAAATTTGGTTGCAGCTGAATTATAGCCGATGACTATCTATTGTGCAAACTTCGAAACAGGGGATATGGAAGGTCAATCTGCTGGTTTCGCTAAAGCGGTGAGATCCTTCTTTAGTTGTTCAGCACCTGTAAACAGGAGGGACCCTATTCCGAGAGCCCGGGCTGCTTCGACGTTTTCCGGAAAGTCGTCTATGAAAACGGCCCGATCCGCCGAACAACTTTCGTGTTCCAAGATACAGGTGTAGAAGGCCGGGTCCGGTTTGGCCAGACCCATCAGATGCGATGCATACACGATATCGAAAATATCATAGTCCCCCCGTCGAAGGTGAATGTCGTAGTGCGGAGCGATGGTGTTGGTACCGGCCACGACCCGCGCGCCGTCGAACTCAAGATATGCGGCTATTTCCGGGCCTACATTCGTGTTTCGGCTCACGACCCCGCCCATATCGAAGATGTACAAATCGAACATCCACTCTCCGTGACTGCTCAGATGAGGTTCTCCATTCTCTGGAGCACCTCGTCGATCGTCCCCCCGAACGGTCCCGGCTTCTCCATTTTGATGCTGGTCAGGGCGGCGGCGTACCGAAGCGATTCCTCGATGCCGTGGTTCAAACGCCGGGTCATGTAGGCTGCAAAGCAGGTGTCTCCCCGCCCTGTCCTGCCTGAGAGATTCGAGGGATTGAAAGGTGTCGCAAATACCTCCTTTCCGTCGTAGGCGAGGACCTCACTCGAATGGGTGATCAGAACCTCCGATGCTCCCCAGTCGTGGAGTATTTCGGCTGCCTCTCGTCTATCCTCGGTTCCTGTGATCACCCGTGACTCGAGGGAGTCGGCCTTCAAATAGGTGATACAGGGAAGATATTTTTGTTTTTCCGGCCAATCGATCCAAGAGAAAATTCCGCCGGCACTGGTGCGGAGCATGCACTGCAAATCCAACCCAACCCGGGCTTTCCGGGACAGCGGCTGGATCATCTCCGGGGGGATATCTCCATGGAACAGGCCGGCAAGATTGAAGATTTCTGTCTGAACATCGGGGATTTCCTCGAGCCGGAAAGGCTCGGCCTGGGAGAGGAGGTTTACCTTGCGCCGGTCTACATCCTCGGTCTCGAAGATGTTTTCTATGGATGTGGTATGGATGCCGGGCAGGGCGATCACCTCTATGCCCTCCTGCCTCAGGCCGTCCAGAAGCCCGAAGTCTTTCGGCGCCAGCTTCGTCACGACCAGGAGTTCGGCTCCGGAGCGTTTGGCGGCAAAGGAGGAAAAATAGGCCGCGCCGCCGATGAAGCGTGATACCGTGCCTCTGTCGTTCAGTATGTCGTCGGTAATGTGGCCGATAGTAACCATGTCATACGCCTTGCTCATTGTGCGTTCTCCCCTCGTTATTCGAGAATCAGTGTAATCAATTCCTGTTTACGTGTCTCCAGTTTGTTGTTGACGATGCCCGATTTTAAGCCCTCTCCTTTGAGCAAAGCGCGCCAACGCTGCTTCATGATTCTCAAGACTCTCGAAAATTTCTTTGTTTCATTCTCTACGATTTATTAGTTTTCCACAACTTGCCCGGGTAACAGACCGAACAGCCAAAGTTTTCTCTGGAGGATGGACCTCACTTACTGGTCGCGGAACCCACGAACCAGCGAAGTAAAACCCACGCTCCGGCAATCAGCATCCAGGCGAGCGTTGCCACCCAGAAGAATCCGAAGCCGGCGTAGAGCGCGAAGCCGACGATTGGGCCTACAGCAGTGCCGAGGTCGATGAAGGTGGAGAAGCGGTTCACGTGGATTGCCCCCTCCCGGCGGGGAGCAAGATCTCCGGCCAGTGTATACAGCAGGAGATGGACCCCGTTGCCCGCAGCGAACTGCAACAGGAGGCAGGTGACCAACAGAAGCCAGGTATGAGAAAAGGCGATACCAGCTATGCAGCATGCTTGCAGGGCTATCAGGACTATCAGCAGACGCCGTCTTTCCAATCGATCACCGATTATTCCCGTAAGGGGACCCAGAACCAGAGCTCCGAGGGACCGAAAGCCGAGCAAAAGCCCCGTCAGGCTGGTTACTCCGAGAGATAGGGGGAGGATTGCTCCGACCCTGTCGGCCACGAGGCGTCCCGTGAGATTTGCCACCATCTGTTCGGTCATGGTTAGAGCCAGGGCGCATCCCCAAAGGCCGAACATCGGCTTGTCCCGCTTCGATTCAGTAGTGGGGGACAGGTTGCCCGCATGCCGTCGTGGAGCTCTCGCCAGCAAGAGGATACCCGATAGTGTAGCACAGCCAAAAATGAAAAACGTCGAGGCGATTCCGATGGTATCTACAAGCAGGCCGCCGATGAGAACACCGCCTCCCTGCCCGATTTTGGTAATTGCCTGGTAGGCTGCAAAGATTCGTCCCCGTGTACGGCGGGTGGAGATCGCAAGAGCGGCCAGATAACCTTCAACTCGGAACAGGGACCAGCAGGCTCCCCAAGCCAGGCGCGCCACCAGCAGCCCCCAGAAGCCTATCGGCAAAGCGTAACTGGCCGTAATCAGACTGCCGGCGATGACAGCGCCGTACAGAGGTCGGTTGCTGTGGCTGCGCTGCACCAGGCGTGCGGCCAATTCGTTCGTACCGAGACGGACCAGGCGGTTAGCCCCGAGCAGAATGCCGACCTGCCAAACCGGAAGGTTGAAGGCCTCGGGCC
>Ga0315552_1001234_pt1 | contig 15566 bp, 13 predicted proteins | sample SalMarSW160170MG_2_FD_203102 | JGI IMG/M metagenome (GOLD analysis project Ga0315552, IMG submission 203102) | Salt marsh sediment microbial communities from the Plum Island Ecosystem LTER, Massachusetts, United States - Salt Marsh Sediment SW1601-70 ...
GTCGTATTGCAACAAATACTCAGAATGTGCAGTTCTAACAGTTAGGCGCCAGTTAAAATTACTGGTTTATTGTATAATAAACTTAGAACTCTCTTCACATCTATTAGCGCCTAGCCCTCTGTTCGAAACCTAGCACTGGCTAAAGAGAAGCTGAAGTGTTATTATTATAACTATAGGATAAAGTCCGATTTAACGGGGAGGTGTGGTCGTGAGAGAAATTTACCAAGGAAACCGAGTGGTTTACTGGTTGCGGACTTTATACCTCCTTCCCATCCTCAAGCAGACATCTGAGTGAAGAACCGGGCCCTATTTAACCCGAGCGTGCCAGTATATCCCCAATTTTAACCCTATACCACTAAGCCTTACTTTTTACGCCTGATTCCTCATTGCTTAACGATTATTCACTGGTGTTCCTATTTACTGGTTTTTTTATTTGCCCGAACCTTAATAAAGTAGAGGCGGAAAGCATTTATTTATGATTAGAAAAGGATTAGTCAGCGGTAGTTACCGTCCTCTAACTGAAGACTCAATAATCAAGATAGACCGCACGGTGATGAGGGTAATTGAGGAGGTGGGTTTCGAGGTAAACTCGGAGGCAGCCCTCCAGCTCTTTGAAGAGGCCGGAGCCTGGGTGGATAGGGGGGAACGTCGGGTGCGCCTGTCCCAGGCAAAAGCCCGGAAGCTGATAGGGATAGCGCCGCCCGAGGTCAGACTCTGCGGCCAGGAAGAGAAGCATGACATCTTCCTCGGCAGCAGCCGGGTCTATACCGGTACGGGGGGGACCGCCCTCTATATCTATGAGCCGACTACCAAGCAGAAGCGGCTAGCTACCCTGGAAGACCTTAAGCGTATCGCCAGGCTGGTTAACCGCCTGGATAACATCCACCTATTTATGCTGCCCACCTATCCCAATGAGCTCCCCATAGAGCAGGTTGATGTAAACCGCTTCTTTGCTGGTCTGGACAATACCACCAAGCATATCATGGGAGGGGTTTACACCCTGGACGGGATAAAACAGGTGCTGCGGATGGCCGAGATAGCGGCTGGTTCCGCCGAAAAACTGGACGAGCGCCCTCTCATCTCCATGATAGCCTGCAGCATAAGCCCCCTGAAGATGGATGCCCAGTACGGTGACCTGGTAATAGAGATTGCCCAGAGAGGCATCCCCCTGGTATGTCCGGCCGAGCCGTTGTGCGGGGCGACCTCACCGATAACGCTGGCCGGCAACCTGGTGATTCAGACGGCGGACTCGCTGATGGGGGTTATGCTTACACAGATAGTAAAACCGGGCACGCCGGTTATCTTCGGCTCGGTAGCGACCAATACCAACCTCAGCGACTTTAAGTATCTGGCCGGCTCGGTGGAGATGGGGCTGCTGAACGCCGCCGGTGCCCAGATGGCGCAGTTTTACCACCTTCCCTTCTACGCTACCGGCGGCATGACCGATTCTAAGGTGCTGGACGCCCAGAGTGGCTACGAGTCGGCTATAACCAGTCTCCTCTGTGCCCTGTCCGGCGCTAATTTTATCCACGATGCTGCCGGGATGATAGAGTTCGCTCTAACGGCCTGTTATGAGAAGTTCGTTATTGATAACGAGATATTGGGAATGGTGATGAGGGCGGTGTCTGGTATAAAAGTCAGCGATAGTACCCTGGCCTTTGACCTCATCAAGGAGGTGGGGCCGGGGGGTAACTTCGTTGCCGCCAGGCATACCCGGCGCTTTATGCGCCGTGAGCATTACCGTCCTACTTTGAGTGACCAGAACAGCCGTGAGGAATGGGAGGCTAAGGGGGGGAAAGCTATCTGGCAGAAGGCGGGCGAAAAAGCGCGGAGGCTTATCGCCGAGCATAAATACCAGCTGCCCACGGCAGTGAGGGAGCAGATACTTTCCGAAATAACCGGCATTGTGGATTGAGATAGGCTGATGGGCCAAGAGGAGGAGCAAATTGCCCAGAGAGGGAATACTAGTTCCTAACCCATATGAGAGAATTACCGGTGAGCAACTACAACAGATTCACCAGGTTTCCCTGCAGATACTGGTTGACCCCGGCCTGACCTGCTTCAGCAAGAAAGCGGCGGAGATATTCCGCAGTAACGGTGCCGAGGTTAAGGCAGTTGCTTCTGCTAACAATCCCTGCTGGCATATAAAGATACCGGAAAAACTGGTTATAGAGGCGCTGGCTAACGCCCCCAAGACAGTCAAGCTGGGCGCCCGGAACCCGGATAATGCCCTTATGATGAAGGGCGACGAGCCGAGGGTCTACTTTATCTCCGGCTCGGAGACCAATATCTGGCTGGATGTCGATTTTCCCACCTACGTCAAGAAGTCTGATAATAGTGTTGAGATTAAGGTGCCGGAGTTTCACCCCCGGCGCGCCACCGTGGCTGACCTGTGTCAGTCGGCGCACGTCTGTGAGCACCTGGAGACACTGGACGGCTACATCCGCACCGTAAACATTCAGGACGAGGATATCACCGAGGACAATAAGGATGTCAACAAGTTCTTTGCCTCGCTGAATAACACCACCAAGCACTTTATGTCAGGGCTGACCAAGCTGGAACAGCTGGATAACGTGGTGAGCATGGCCGAGCTGATAGCGGGGGGAGAAGAGGCGCTCAAAGAAAACCCCATCATCTCCTTTATCACCTGTCTGGTCAAGAGCCCGCTGCAGTTTGTCGAGGATACCACCGATACCTTTATCGAGATCTGCCGCCGGGGACTGCCCGTAGTTGTTTCTTCCTCTCCCCAGGCGGGGACTACGGCTCCCATCAAAGAGGCGGGTATTATGGCCCAGATAAATGCCGAGGTTCTGGCCGGCATAACCCTGGGCCAGCTGGTAAACAAGGGAACACCGCTGCTCTACGGCAGCGTGCCGGTGAGGGCGCGGATGGATACCCTGGGCGATTCCTACGGCTCGGTGGAGACCAGCCAGTACAATATTGACTGTGTTCAAATGGCGCGGTTCTATAAGATACCCAACTATTCCACCTCAGGGGTGTGCGATACCAAGATACCGGGGCAGCAGGCATCGATTGAGAGATTATTCTCGGATATAGTGGTGACCTTAAGCGGGCCCCAGTTCCTGCACTGTGCCTATGGCCTGCTCGACGGCAACGCCGTTTTCTGCCTGCTCCAGGCAGTCCTGGACGATGCCCACTTCCAGATGCTCAAGTTTTTTCTTAAAACCCCAAGAATTAATCAGCAGGAGCTGGCGGAAACCATGAAACAGATAAGAGAGGTGGTGGCGACGCCGCAGAAGCTGTATATCCGCTATATCCGCCAGGTGATGCGCAGTGGGGAAATCTCGGCACCCTATCCCTTTGAGGGGGATGGGGAGAGTGACAGCGTGTTCGCCCTGGCCTACCAGAGGATGAACGAGCTTCTGGCCAAACCGGTAGAGCATATAGACCCGGATACCACAGCCAGGATATTCCAGGAGGTTCCCGGGCTTTTACCCAGGTTAAACGTTTACCGAGAAAGGAAATAGATATGACCGAAGACGATATTCTGGCCCGGCTTAAGGAGAATGTTATCCAGGGAAGGAAGACCCAGCAAGATGAGGGTATAGATGAGAAGTTGTCGGGCACACCGGGGGTGGTGGAGTTGACCCGGTTAGCACTGGAGAAAAATATCTCGCCAGCGGAGATAATCACCCAGGCTCTGACGGCGGGGATGCGGGTGGTGGGGGAGAAATTCTCCACCAAGGAGTATTTTATCCCCGATATGCTGGCTTCGGCGGATGCGGTAGGCGAGGCGATGGATATTCTCAAGCCGCTGCTTGAGGCGTCAAGTGTTGAGACCAGGGGAAAATTCGCCATCGCCACGGTGAAGGGGGATATCCACGACATTGGCAAGAATATCGTGACCATCCTGCTCAAAGGGGCGGGCTATGAGGTACATGACCTGGGTAGTGATGTGCCTACAGAAAAGATTATCGAGTTTATCGGAAAAGAAAAGCCCGATTACCTGGGTCTATCGGCGCTGCTGACCACTACCATGACCGAGATGGAGGTGGTTATCGAAGCCCTCAAGGAAAATAGCTTAAGGGATAAGGTCAAGGTTCTCATCGGGGGGGCAGCGGTATCTGATGAGTATGCCCAGAAGATAGGCGCTGATGCCTATTGCCTGGACGGTTTCCAGGCCGTCAAGGTGCTGGATGAGTACAAGGGCGCCAAGGTCAATTCGGCGTAGGTTTTATTTAAGGTAGGTGATTGATTTATGTGTGGTATAGCCGGATGTTTCGGAGTAAAAGATAAAGAGACGATAAACAGAATGCTGGATGCATTGCCCCACCGGGGACCCGATGACCGCGGCATCCATAGCTTCAACAGCACTGTCTTCGGCCATACCCGGCTCTCCATCGTCGATGTGATGAAGGGGCACCAGCCCATTCTGGCCAACGGCGGCCGGACGGGCATTATCTGCAACGGAGAGATCTACAACTTCGGCAAGCTCAGGGAAAAGCTGGTCAATAAATACCCGTTCAAGACCGAATCCGACACCGAGGTCATCCTGCACCTCTATCAGGAAAAGGGCCCCGCGTGCGTCACGGAACTGGACGGGATGTTCGCCTTCGCTATCTTTGACGGTGATGACTTCATGCTGGCCCGCGACCCCATCGGTATCAAGCCATTATATTACGGCTACGTAAACGGTAAGCTCTACTTCACCTCCGAGCTGGGGGCGATGACGCTGGCCGGCGTGGACGAGGTGCACGAATTCCCGGCCGGTCATTATTACACCCCCAAAGAAGGGTTCGTACGGTACTACCAGCTTCCCGAAATCGAGGACCACCGGCTTACCGATGTTGAAGAGACGTGCAAACTTATCAGGGAGACCTTTATCGACGCCGTTAAGAAAAGGCTGCTTTCCGATAAGGAAATCCACGTGGGATCTTTCTGCAGCGGCGGTATCGACAGCAGCCTGGTGGCCGCTATTGCCGCCGAGGAAATCCCCCATTTGCATACCTTCGTCGTGGGCATGAAGGATGCCAAGGGTGAAGAAAGCGACGACCTGAAAGCGTCGCGCATCGCCGCCAAGCATATCGGCTCCACCCACCACGAGCTAATATTCACCGAGGACGAGTACTACGAGGCTTTGCCCATCGTCATCAAGAAGCTGGAGAGCTACGACCCCTCGCTGGTGCGCTGCGCCGTCCCCTGCTACTTTACCTGCAAGCTGGCCGCCGAATACGTCACGGTGGTGCTCACCGGAGAAGGCGCCGACGAGCTCTTCACCGGCTATCACTACATGAAGCACTACCCCATGGACTTGCTCAATAAGGAGGCTTTGCGCTGTATCGGCAACCTGCACAACATCAACCTGCAGCGAGCCGACCGCATGGGGATGTACTTTAACCTGGAGCTTCGAGTGCCCTTCCTGGACGTGGCTATGGTCGACCTGGCCATGCAGATTCCCCCCGAGCTCAAGATTAACGAGTCGGAGAAGGTCGGCGACAAGATAGAAAAATGGATTTTGCGCAAGGCGTTTGAGGATACGGGCTACCTCCCCGATGATATACTTTGGCGCTACAAGGTGCAGTATACTCAGGGCGCCGGCTGCGAGAGCCTCGGCGAGAGATTGGCCGAGAGCGAGGTCAGCCAGGATGAATTCGAGCGCATCAAGGCGGAGAACCCCAGAGCCACCATTAACAGCCGGGAGGCGGCCTACTACTATAAAATCTTCCGCCACTACCACCCCCAGGACTCAGTACTCGGCTCCATCGGCATCTGGACGGGCTTCGATTTCGAAGAGGAAAGAGAGCAGGTCAGGGGTACTATGGACGGCGACCTGAAACATACCCGCGAGGAGACATCCGCCAAAGCGAGGTAGAAAATGAAATGGACCATCCTGGGCTCGGGAGGGTGCGCCGTCATCCCCAAGCCGCTTTGCCAGTGCCCGGTTTGCCGGGAAGCTAGGGAGAAGGGGGTTCCCTATGCCCGGAGCGGTCCAGCGGCCTTTCTGCACGATATGAACCTGCTAATCGATACCCCGGCGGAGATTGCCAGCCAGCTCAACAATTCCGCTATCGACCGCATAGACTACCTCACCTTCACCCATTTAGACCCCGACCATGTCGAAGGCTTCCGGGTGGTGGAGCAGATAGCGCTGGATTTCCGCACCTGGCGCGCCTATCCGGAGAAGCAGATTTGCCTGCTGCCGGAAGCGTTAAACAAAAATATCAAGAAGCTCAGCTCCCAGTACGGCCCGTTCATCGATTTCTACCGGGAGAGAGGTTTCTTTAAGCTAAAGCCTTTCCGTGACCAGGTCTGGGTCGGTGATGTTCAGCTCACAGCTATTCCCGTAGAGCGGGGTTCCCAGCCAGTCTTCATCTACGTCTTCGAGAAGTCGGGGGGCAGGGTGGTCTATGCTCCCTGCGACCTCAAGCCCTTCCCCGAGCACCGTGACGAAGTCCGGCACCCCGACCTTTTGATTACCCAGCCCGGTATATTTGAGGAGGGGCTTAAGCACGGCTTTCGCTACCCGGCAGAGCACATCACCCGAAAAAACCTCTATACCTTTGAGCAGACGATGAGCCTGGCGGCGCGCCTGCGGGCTAAGGAAGTCCTCTTTATGCACCTTGAGGAATACTGGAACCGGAGCTACGACGATTACCGTGCTCTAGAGGCGAATAATCCGGGGGTACGCTTTGCCTATGACGGTATGCAGGTTATGGTGGGGAAACGCTCAACTCGTCGAACTCTCACTGTTTAGTCTATTGACACTTAGTACGTAATAAAAGAGGAGGTGTCGAAAATGAACAAAGAAGTCCCGAAGAAAACAGATATAAATCGAGAGGTGCTAGGATGCTAGCTCGCCGGTCTACTCATCAGTCAGATACGAAAAAACGCTTTTCACACATGTTAAAAGGGTTCAAGAGTGCTAGCTATGCTAAGAAGGTTAGTCTGGCACGAGCGGCGTGGGCACACGACGAAATTCAGGCCAGCTTGGGGCAGTTCCTCGATGATTCCGACTCAATCGTCAGATTTAGGGCTTGTTTTATTCTGGCTGTAATTTCAGAGGAAGAGCCCCAGGCAGTGAGGCCTTTCGTTCCAAAGCTCATAGAGCTCCTCAGAGACCGTAGCGATAACAGTACGAGCATTCGGTCGCAGGCCGTATTTAGTTTGCTCAATGCGGCACGACAGGCACCAGATGTGATGGAAGCAGCCACGGCCAAATTTACACATAGACATACAGACTACGAGGAGCACCATGTAAGGTGGTATTGGCCATAAAGGTGTTGTCTTTTCAAGTGCTGGAGTCACTACTGGCAGACGAAAGGGACTTAGTTATAAGGAATGGAAGTAGAATTCGGGGCTAAGGTAATAGATAGAAACGGCAAGGTCTTAGGCACAGTGGATCACCTGATGCGAAACACCTGGACTGGGGAAATAACCAAATTTGTCGTCTGCCGAAAAGCACCTGATGAAGACCTATTCTTTTCGACCAAAGATGTGGTCGAGGCGACGAAAACCAAGGTCACTCTCAACATTTCCTTTCACGAGTTGAGCGAGAATGCTTAAAGTGATAATACGATGTCCCAAGTGCGTCACTGACGAGGTTATCAGGGAACCGGGCATTCCTGTTCTGGCTATACGGGGAATTTAAAAGCGCCTTCTCCGCTTTTATAAGTGTGTAGCATCTCGATAAGTTTATCGGTTGTCAAAACCCAGCCGTATGAACCCTTCACCTTAGCTATAGTAGCCTTGCTGAGCTCCGGCCAGGAAGACGCGGTGGCATCTTCTACCAGTATGATGTCGTAACCCAGATTGAATCCGTCCATCAGAGTATTGTCCACGCAGATTCCGGTGTCCACACCAGTAAATATCAGTGTATCGACATAGGCGCTCCTTAGCCACAGATCGAGGGCGGTGTCCTGGAAGGCGGAATCCCGCCTCTTAACGACTACGTGGTCTCCTTCGACGGGCTGGAGCTCATCGAGTATCTCGGCATCCCATGTTTCCCGTATGCACGAGGGTATCTTGAGGAATTCCGCCCTTCGGTTGGGTATAATTCGGTGCAGCCGTGAGTAAAGGTCTAAGCCCGATGCTTCTCTAACCTGCTGGGTATAGAAAATGGGTATCTTTAGCTTACGGCTGGCGTCTATCACCCGCGCAATATTAGGTATGATTTGCCGGTACGCATCTAAGTTAGCTCCAATAGAACCCCCGTACTTTTCATAAGAACCACCTAGGGCACAGAAACCGTTCTGCATGTCTATGACGAGCAGGGCAGGATAAAATGAGAGCGACCTTTTACGTGTCATAAAACTATATTCCTCTCCTTTATGTTCTTTACTATGATAATACGCGGGGAGTATTTTGCCAAGCTAATCCCTGCCTTTGACTGACGCAGATAAAGCAAGAATCTGATTGGATTTCCCAGTGGATACAATCGCTTGGATTATTACCTAGAGGTCACTAAAGAGGCTTTTGTTACCCAACAACACCTTTTAGCGGTTTGTGTAATCAGAGGCTATTCTTTTTTCAACCGGTCTTAAAAATACCGTCAATAGAAGACCAGCAATGCCCATAGCCGCACAGACTATAAAAGCCAACTGATAACTATTGGTCATATCAAATATATAACCTGTAATAAATGGACCAGCCGCAGCTCCAATGGTAAATCCAACGTGAACAACTCCGTAAATTAAACCATGTGAGCTAATCCCAAAAAGCCGGGCTGTTATGGGGGATTCTGATGCACCCATTCCCCCAGAAGCGAAGCCAGCGACAACAATAAAGAGGTAAAGCATCCATTCTTCTTCAGCCAGAGGCAACCATAACAAGGCTGCCGACATCATAACGAATCCAATGATGTAAATCTGCCTATTTCCTACTCTGTCAGCAAGGGCACCAAGTATATAATTACCTAAAATAACCACCGCACCCCTTGCCGCCAATATGTTGGCGGCACTGACTGGTGATATTTCCAAGTCAATAGCATATTGAACAATATGCACCACAATGGCGTAAGTTCCGAACCCATAGCATAAAAACATGCCGAATACTATCCAGAACTGTGTAGTTCTAATTGCCTCCTTGAAGGAAAATGAGTTAGTAATTGATTGCGCTGCCTGGTACTTTCCTTTGGTTTCAACATCAGGAAGTTGCCTCATTTGAGTCGGGGCACGTTTTATAAACTGGGCAGCTATAACCACAAATAGCAAAACTGCGATGCCCACTATTATAAGGGACAGCTGCCAGTCATAAGTAGCTAAAAGACGGCTGACAAGCGGCGGTCCAATCAGTCCACCTATGCCTAAGCCAGCGATGACAATGCCGGTCATTAGTGTCCGTCTCTTATCGAACCATCTGGCAACGGTTGACAATAGCGGAACCCAAACGCCACTCATGCCGATGCCTATTAAGACTCCCCAAAACAGGTAAAGCTGCCAGAGAGCGCTAATTTGCGACATCAGCAGATAACCTAGACCTAAAAGGATGCTACAGAATGTCAATACCGCCCGAGGTCCGAACCTGTCATTAAGTGCCCCAACGACAATACCCAACACTCCATATATAAACATGGACAGGGAAAAGGCGCCTGAAGTGACAGCTCTATTCCAGCCAAACTCTTCTAACAATGGATTGAAGAAGACACCAAAAGAATTATATGCAGCCCACGACACCACGAAAATAAAGAAGGCGGCTATAACTACTATATAGCCGTAGAAAAATCGCGGTCTAGTCCCAGGGGATTGCGGCATTCGTTGTATAGACATGATAGAGCTATTTTATATAGTTTATTCTGGACACTATTTATTATGGAGAACGTATTGTGTTATCGAAATCCAATTATAGCACGTGACGACTATAATCTAGAAGAGCGAGCTATGATAATCCTTAGCAAAGTAGTTGCTATTGAATGTTTTTTCCCGTAAAGTATCATTAGCACTGATGACTATTTCATGGCCGGTTAAGATGTTATCCAAACTTACCTGACCACGGTATTAAAGGCTAATTTCCCTTCCTGACGACTAACTTAAACAGCAGGTGGTGTTATGAATCCGATAAAGATAGATTCCGGCTACATCTCTGGGACTACAACTGGCGAACCTGGAAAAGAAGTATATGTCTATCGCGGAATTCCTTATGCCGCTCCACCGATAGGCGATTTGCGCTGGAAGCCGCCACAACCGGTGACTCCCTGGTCGGGAACCCGCCAGTGCACCGAATTTAAGCCCATAGCCCCACAGGCCAACCTCGGCGATTTACCCCCTTTCCCTCAAATCTTACCGTCAAGTGAAGACTGCCTTTACCTGAACATCCTGACGCCAGCGAAAAGGACCACCGATAAATTACCGGTAATGGTCTGGATGCATGGCGGCGGCTACCAGCTGGGCAGCGCCAGCGACCCGCTCACCAACGCCCCACGCCTACCCCAATATGGCATAGTGCTGGTAAACGTAAACATGAGGCTCAACACGATAGGCCTGCTGGCTCACCCCTTACTCTCTGAGGAATCACCAAAAGGTGTTTCGGGGAATTACATGTTCTGGGATATGCTGGCCGCCCTCCACTGGGTGCAGAAGAACATCGCTGCCTTCGGCGGCGACCCAAAAAACGTAACCATCTTTGGCGAGTCCGGGGGCGGGGTGAAGGTGGCCAACCTGATGGCTTCACCCCTGGCCAAGGGGCTTTTCCACCGGGCTATTTGTGAGAGCGGAACATCGATCAGGGCGTTCTCAACCGGCAAACCCCTGAAAGAGCTAGAGGCTATGGGGGAGAAATTCTTCGCTAAGCTCGGCGTCGATAAGGAGAAAGACCCGCTGGCGGCGGCTCGCGCCCTTCCCTGGGAGAAAATTATAGAAACTGATAACACCCTGACCCGGGAGTTGGCCATGTTAGAACCGGAGGGTCTCTGGGAGGCAGGAGTTGACGGCTGGTTCCTACCGGATACACCATCCAACATCTTCAAGGCAGGCAAACAGAATGCTGCCCCCCTTATCGTGTGCGCCAACCTCGGGGAAGTGACCGGCCCAGGGGTACTGGTGTTTCCCTTCTTGATTCCGGGTTATGTGGATATGCTTTCTAGTGTGAGCCAGGCTGGTCAAAAGGGCTACGCCGCTATTTTTGACCACGTTCCGGCGGGTTGGAAGCTGGAGGGTTGTATCTCCACCCACGCCATGGAGCTTGGCTACGTTTTCGGCGATTGGGATAACACGGCTGGTAACTGGCCAATATTATATTTTCTCGCCAGCCAGTCCGGGGCTATATCACCCGACCCAGAACTTGGTGAAGCCGACAGAAAGGTCTCCGAGGTGATGATGGCTATGTGGACCCAGTTCGCTAAGACGGGGAATCCAAGTGTCAAAGGACTGGTTGACTGGCCGGCATGGGAACCGGACACTGACCCATACCTGTATATAGCCGATCCGCTACAAGTCAAATCAGGATTCTCTAAGATAGTGTCCAAATGACGGGGAGTAGACGCAGCATTTACCCGAATAGTAAAGCGTTACCTTATTACACTTTTTAGCGGATTGTGCAACTTTCAGACGAGAACTTCATCATCACGCCACTCAATTACGCTAGTTGACCAGACACGCCGGGCCGCCTTTTCCAGTACCGCCTGACGTGGTTCGGGTATGTCGAGCAGAGGTGGCATAATTGCTCCCTCAAGCCTGGCCAGAAAGGGACACTGCTTTTGTAGTAACAATATTGTGGTTTGCGCACCACCATAAACTACAAAGTCTAGCGTCGAGGAATGAGGTTTGAGATGTTCCTGGATGTGGCCGCAGACCCGAGTCAGAAAATATTCGATCTGCTTTTCCCGGTGTCTCCGAAATCGCTGCTGTGAACTACCACCTTTCTTGTGTCGCCCGTGGATAAGCCCGGTTCCAACCTTACTGGTGACCAGATTTTCACCCTCAGAGAGCCCGATGGCATATGCCCCCAAACGTATTAGAATCAAGGCAACCCTGAAATTGCGTTTGAGCAGAGAACACAACGGCTCAACAACATAACCCCGCGCGAAGTATTCCGCCCTTATCGGAAATGGTGGTACAACTAGACGCGTTTGGGAAGGGCCCCAAAAAATGACCGCCCCCGTTTTCGAAGCGGCAGCGAGTTCGGCTAATTCCGGTGGAATGGCTTGTGGGTCAAGCACCTTTTCCAGTAAATTTCCAACCTCTTGTAAAGGTAAGCCAGACGGTATATATAGGGACTCAGCCGGACCACTGGTTGCCTCCAGTTCAGTAAGGAAGGTAAGCATCCTTTGCCTACTCAGGAAGAGCCGTCTTGAAACTAGCATCGTAAGAAATGCCTCTGCTCTAGAAATCTATAGTCTGACAACGGTGGCTCCATCGCCACCTTCGCCCCTCACCCCGGGACGGAACGACTTAACCAGGGGGTGAGAGGCTAACAGCTCTCTGACGATTTTACGTACTGCACCGGTGCCGATACCATGAATAATACGTACCTCGCTCAAATTAGCCAGAGAGGCGGCATTCAGGTAGCTGTCAAGCTCCCACTCCACCTCATCGGCCCGTTTCCCCCTCAGGTCAAGTTCCATCGAAACCGGCCGTGACATCGCCGGCCTTTTAACCGGGGTGAATTCCGGGGGTGCTGTACCCGGGGTCACTTTTACCTTTTCCACGCTATTTAGACCGAGTCTGAGCTTTGCCTGTCCGGCCTGGACTTCAACCTGTTGTGTCTCTTCTGATACCGAAAGCACTGTCGTCACTAGGTTTGCTTCTCTCAGCCGGACCATGTCGCCCACCGCAATTCTGCCCTCGTCTTCTGTCTCATCACCGATTTCTCGTGTCTTTGGCTGCCATACCTCGTTTTTCAACTGTTCCCGAACTGCGGCGAACGCTTGCTTAGCTTGCTCGATTCTCTCCTTCGTTCTTTCTTTACGTAAGGCTGACACAGCCCGGCGGATTTCCTGATGCAGCTCGGCAGCCTCACGGACAACCCTGTCCCGGGTCTCTTGAATAGTCTCTCTTTCTTCCTCCGCCAGCCGTCGCCGTTCGTTTTCTAATTCAATGTTCCGTTGCGCCGCCTCGTCTGTCTTTCTTTTCAGATCACCACGGAGGGCTTCAATTCCATGCTTTTCCTCAAGCAAATTGGTTAGTAGAGTCTCCATCTCCTCGCTACCTCTCGTTAGCATCTCTCTTGCCCGAGAGACAATATCGGGGGACAAGCCCAGGCGAGCAGCGGTAGCTAGGGCGTTACTACCGCCAGGTATACCTATTGTCAGGTGGTAGGTAGGCGCCAGCGTAACCGGGTCAAAGTCAAGCGAGGCATTTTGCAGCCCGGGCGTCGTATGCGCGAAAGCCTTAAGGTCACTAAAGTGTGTGGTGGCTACGGCCATTGTTCCACGAGATAAGAAGTAGAGCAAAATGGAGCGAGCCAAGGCCGAGCCTTCCGCCGGGTCAGTGCTCGTACCCAGCTCATCGAGAAGCACGAGACTCCTTTCTGTAGCGCTGTTAATGATTCGTACGGTATTGCCGATGTGCCAGCTAAACGTGGAGAGTGTTTTTTCAATGCTCTGCTCATCACCAATGTCGGCAAATACGCCATCAAAAACGGGAATACGACTTTCCGCTGAAGCCGGAATGGGTATGCCAGCTTGTGCCATTAAACTGAGCAGGCCAATTGTTTTCAGAGCTACTGTCTTACCGCCGGTATTGGGCCCCGTAATTACGAGGGTAGAGAAGTCTTGCCCTATCTCCACAGAAAGAGGTACCGCTTTTTCTGCCAGTAACGGGTGTCTGGCTTCGACAAGTCTTAGCACATGAGCCGGCTTGCCCTCAAGAGTGCTCCCGTCTTTGTTGAATGTGGTAAGGATAGGTTCGGTAGCCCTGGCTTTCCTGGCATACTTTGCCTTAGCCACTGCCAGGTCTAATTCAGCTGTCAAAGCTACACTCTGAGATATTTCAATCTCGTGGGTTCCCACTTTAGCACTTAAGCTTACCAGAATCCTTTCGATCTCATGGCTTTCTTCTATCACCAACTCCCGGAGCGTGTTACCCAGTTCTACGGTCACCCACGGCTCGATGAATACCGTAGCTCCGCTGTTAGAAACATCGTGAACGATGCCCTTTATTTCTTTGCGATGTTCAATCCTGATGGGAATAACATACCTACCTTCCCGCTCGGTAATAATAGGTTCCTGGACTACCGTACGTCCTCTAGGTGACTCCATAGTGACCTTCAGACGGTCTAATAACTGCTGACGCACCTGTCTCAGTTGTCGTCTAACTGCAGCCAGCCGGGGAGAGGCGCTATCCAGCACTTCGCCGTTTGGCGCCAGGCAGCTGGCGATGTCTTTCTCCAGCCGACGAAGCTCAACTATACCGCTGGCATTATTCCAGAGTAACGGGAATTCCTTTGATATTTTTTCGAGACTGCCCCGCAACTGGCGCATGGCAGTCAGAGTCTGCTGAATTTCTAGAAGGCCTTGCGGTTCAAGAACCTTACCCCACGCGGCTATCTTTACCGCTTCTCGAATGTCAAAGGTCTCTCCAATAGAGAAGGCGGGTTCCAGCGAGAGGAGGTGGCGTGCCTCGGCTGACTGCCCCAGCAGCAGAAAAATCTGTTCGTAATCGGAAAGCGGTTGCAGATTAAGGGCTAATTCGCGGCTGGCGGAAAATGAGGTAAACCCGGCCACTATTTCACTTATCTGCCTAAAATCAAGCATTTCCAGGCTTTTACTATCCAAGGCACCTCCCTCTCTTGCGGCAAATACATTATAACATGGCACATAGGAAGTCAGGACACCTGGCTGGACTGATCATTATTTAACACCAATCCGCCAGCAGAGAACCAGGTAGCAGAGAGATGCTGTTCAAAATACCGCACTATGCGAGTTCATGCTTTGAGCACTGTGTGATATGATAGAATACGATGTTCATTTTCAACTACGAAACCTTGGTAGACCCTTTGTTGAGAGACATCAGGAAGTGTACTCCTGAATTCTCTGGCATGAAGGTTGGAGATAAGGTACTAGATGTCTGCTGTGGAACCGGGGCGCAAGTTCTTGAGTACGGGCGCCGGGGCATTATTGCTACAGGCATAGATATAAGCCCGAACATGCTTAACATAGCTGTGAGGAATAGAATGAAACAGAAAGCGGCAAATGTCTCCTTTCAGCTCGCAGGCGCAACCAATTTGCCTTTTCTAGACGGTTATTTTGACTATGCGTCCATATCTTTGGGATTACACGATAAGGGAAAGCCTATTCGATATCAAATCATTTCTGAGATGAAGAGGGTTGTTAAGCAAGATGGAGCCCTTATCCTCATAGATTTCCAAGTTCCATTGCCCAGGAGTGTTTGGGCCGTATTTGTGAGGGCCATAGAATTCTTCGCTGGCGGGTCTCACTATCAGAGTTTTAAAGATTATCTTAGAAATGGCGGATTAGAGGATATACTTAAGAGTCACGGTTTACGAGAATATCGTAGAACCTACCTTAGGAGTGGACTGATAGTGGTCATGAAGGTAGCGAATAGTTAAGCTATGATCAGTCATTCTGGTTACCTTTGTTCTCCAAATCCCGACTGCTGAAGCTCCTAGCAATCCACATGAAGAGTGAACAAAAGCTTGGTTTGTTACCCTGG
>Ga0315552_1001243_pt1 | contig 15472 bp, 15 predicted proteins | sample SalMarSW160170MG_2_FD_203102 | JGI IMG/M metagenome (GOLD analysis project Ga0315552, IMG submission 203102) | Salt marsh sediment microbial communities from the Plum Island Ecosystem LTER, Massachusetts, United States - Salt Marsh Sediment SW1601-70 ...
CCTGTTCTTTATCCTGTTTTTGAAGCGCGCTTAACGCCTTCAATTGAGTAGCGTTTTCCTGGATAGGTTCCACAATCTGGCGATATAGGGTCGGCACACCGAAATAGAAGATCGCGCCTAAGGCCACACCTACAAGTAAGATCGCCAAGAGACGCAGGATTGCGCCTAAGAAAACCGTAATAGCGTTTGCCAACCGTTCTCCAAATGAGGGTTGCCGATCAGGATAATTCTCGTTCATCTTGCCGCTCCTTAAGGACTTTTCAGGCCATCTAATAAATCTCGCAGACCATTTAGAAACGTCTGGAATACCCCAACCTGGTTCTGTAATGTCTGTACGTTCGTAGACAACTCGCTGACTTTGGAGTTGAGTGTTTCGACTTGTGAGTTTGTCTTATCCACTTCTGCTTTGAGTTGTTTTGACTGCTGCTCAACTGCGCTGACACGCCCGCTGAGGGCCTCCAAATTATCGATGCGCGTTTGCAAACCCTGGATATCCTGTTGCAATGTTTTGGTTTGGGCGTTCAATCCATCCACTCGCTGCGATAACTGGGTGAGCTCCACAGGGCGTACGAAGCGTAGGCCGCCATTGATACCCGCCAACACGCCCAAACTCAACACCAGCGCCAGGATAAACGCCAGCGCGCCACTACCGATTACCATCAGCCAGACCTCTCCCCTGGAAACCGTTCTCTTTGGATGTTTTTCAACAGGTATTTTTGTCTCCCTGGCTGGCTGGGAATCAACATCTGGCAGCTCTTCCGTTTTGAGCGCCGGTTCTTTCTCGTTCGCAGCTGCTGCCTTTCCGACTGATTCCTCCGCCGTTGTTATGGGGTTCTCATCCTGACTGGAGATCAGTATTTCCTTCAGCCGGGCTTCACCAACCTGCCCAGCTTCTCCCTCCCTCGCGGTGGCTTCGCCTTCAGAAGGCGGTTTAATTTTCACAGAGCTCACCCCTGCTTGGACTCGCTCTTTAGTTGTGGGTTGAGAAAATGTCACATAAGGTTCGAGCCGTTCTAGGATTTGTAGTCCAATCCCTTCCACCCGGCGCATATCCTCTAGATCAGTAAAAGGCCGTGCCGCTAAGATACGATCAGCTATTTGTGGTCCGATCCCCGGAAAGGTCATAAGCTCTTCAGGGTTTACGCTGTTGATATCCATTTTTATTAATTGCTCGCTCATCTTTGCCTCCCAACTAGATCCATGACAGGATGAAATGAAGTTGGCCCTCTTCCCCATCGCTCCACAAGCAACTATCGTTCATATTGCTCACCACTGGGTGCGTTGGTACCCCCTTGGCTGTGGGACCATGCCATCACTAAGTATAAACTGAGTCTGCCAAAATGGTTAATCAAACAGGGAAGGTTTTTGACCTTCCCTGTTTGATTACGGAACTCCTATAAAAGTTCTAAATCAGTTAGTGGTTACGCAGTTCAGGGGAAAATCGGAGGTGTTTGAACGGGTACCCTGCCCAAACACCTCCATCCGCCCACCAACTGCGTAAGTCCTATCAGTGTTAATTTGGGCTGACTTTGATCACTTTAGGTCGATGCGCCTCAGATTTAGGGACGCGTAACGTAAAGACGCCGTTCTTTAGGGCAGCCTCAGCCTTGGACGGGTCTAACGCGGTCGGAAGTGTGATCACTCGACTAAAACGACCAGCAGGGAGTTCGCACGTCAGGTACTTGGCATCCTCTTTTTCTGACTCTTTAAATTCGCCGCGAATGGATACAGTATTGTTCAATACCTCGATATTGATATCATCCGCTTCCAGACCAGGCACCAGCGCGTGAATTACATAATCCTCGTCTCTCGCTTGGACATCCACAGCTAGGGTCATCTCCCTCTCTCTTGGTTCAGTCTCGGATAAATCCTGATCGAGCAGTTGATTCATAGTCTCACGCATGCGGGAGAGCCGGCGGTATGGGGAAACGTACATAGTCATCATTTCTAAATTCTCCTTAAATTTCTTTTTGATTAGGAAAGATTACAGGATCTTTATGCTATTATGTTACCCCACCGCTATAAGAAAAGTACAAACACAATATCAGAGCAATACAATAAAATCATAAAAATTTTGTTAGCAAAAAGTCATGTCAATCCATTAGCGTCTTGCCACTAGGATCAAGTTTGGTGAATCCGGGTTGTACTCATCGCCATCGAAATCTCCCAATAAGATCTCCAGGGACAAACCCGCTTCGTGTATCTCCCCCTCATAATCTTTGACGGGGGCAAGGTCCTGACAGGTTTCTATGCTGACTCGTTCCACGATCCCGTTCGGAAATAGGTGATCATAAATCCAATGAAATATTATTTGCTTTTCGGTGCGCTGCCAGCCGCAATTGACCTCCACCGGGTTTCCGCTCAAGGGGTGATAGAAGACTTCCTCGAATTCTGGGTCAGCTTTCTCCGGAAGGGAGCGCAGCACCTCCGGGTTCGGTAAGCTGGTAGCAAAGGTGCCTCCCGGAAGGAGATGCCGGCATACACAGGCTAGCATGGCCTGGCGCGTTGGGTGCGGTAACGTGCCAAAGGTATTGCATGCCAGCAAAATAAGTGGGAATTGTCTATACAGGTGGAAAGCTGACATATCAGCCTGAAAAACTTGAATTGATTGAGAGACTCCCTCCGGAAGAGTTTTTTGTAAAACACCCAGCATGCCAGCCTCTCGATCTAGCCCGTATGCCATATATCCCGCTTGAGCCAAGGCTGCCAGTACCCGTCCTGTTCCGCAAGCCAGCTCCAGCAACGGTCCGCCAGACTGGTTGGCCAAGTTCAACCAAAACGGGATATCGTCTTTATGGTGGCTGTGCTGACCATGGTATAACCAGGGGAAAATTGTGTCCTTCATACCATCTGACTCATTTTTGTTTGAAAGATTACCTTTCAAGAATGGTCTTAGTAGCCGGTTTGCAACTACTACACGATCTACAACTTCTACTTGCAGATCCGCGCAATCCGCATTATACTCACTGCATTCGGGGTGTAGCGCAGTTGGTAGCGCACCGCGTTTGGGACGCGGGGGTCAGCGGTTCAAGTCCGCTCACCCCGACTGAGAACGTAATGCGTTGAAGGCCTCATCAAAACACTGCGCATTACGTTTTATTTTGTCTCTCAGCAGGCATCGACTTGAAAGGCATGAACATCTATGGCAATATCCAAATATGACGCCGTCGTCACAGCCGTTCATTACGACCAGGATGGCTAGGTCAAGTCGCTTAGCGCATATCTCAGGCATGGCCCAATCTGGTCAGATCACGTCATATTGGACCGCAGGACTTTAATCGCAAACTTGAAATCTGGAAAGCGCTTTGTAGTTGGTCAACGCCTTCCTTTCTTGGCGAGCACCATTGAAGTCTCGGATGTGATTAAGCTGCTGTAGGTAGATGGAGATTAGATCATCGTTGCCAATAGGACCAAAGCCGAAAAATACCAGTTTACTGGCGTGCCTGTATTTTAATTTCTATCCTGACCGATAACAAGATTAGTAGTTACGCAGTTCAGGGAATAATTGGGGGTGTTTGGGCGGGCGTTGCCCAAACACCCCCATCCTACCACCAACTGCGTAAGTCCTAAAGATTTTAACTGCGATTGATCAGCCCTTAGGTCTAGTCGTCAACTGCACCCGGCTTCTAGCTGTCCCGGTCGATTTATTTCCTGTACTGGTATAATTTTAAAATGCCGACGCCCTTCTACCATCTGAGTATCGCTGAGGAATTGCTTGGTAACCCAGAGTTGCCAAAAGTGACCCGCATATTTCTGCGTAAGCATTACCCAGCCTTTCTCTTCGGTAATACGGCTCCGGATGTTCAAGTTGTCTCCGGACAGGAGCGCCGCGCCACTCATTTTTTCACGTTGCCGATCTTACCTACCAGTCAACCGGCCTGGGAAAAACTCTTACAAACTTATCCAAATCTGTCAAGACAAGCTGGTATCCTCACCTCACAAAACGCCTTTCTGGCAGGTTACTTGTGTCATCTGCAGGCAGATTGGATCTGGATCACCAACATATTTTTACCTGTTTTCGGTCCAGATCTGGGCTGGTCGACCTTTCCTCAACGTCTTTATTTGCATAACGTATTGCGATCTTACCTGGATCATCAGGTGTTGCCCACCTTACCCGCTGAAACTGCCCAGCAGCTGCGTCGTGTCAGACCCCAGAAATGGCTGCCGTTCGTTGCAGACGCTCATTTGAGAGCTTGGCGTGATTACCTTGCTCAACAGCTGGAGCCAGGAGCCGCGGCCAAGACCGTCGAAGTCTTTGCAGCTCGCCAGGGCATCTCTCCGCAAGATTTCTATGATCTCCTCGACTCCGAAGAACACATGAACGCCGAAGTTTTTGTGCATCTACCCCGCCAGCGATTACATGCCTACCGCCAATGCTTAATTGAAACAAACCTGCAACTCTTAAGAGTATATTTCAACGCCACTCCCCTTGATTTTTCCACTACCTTAACGCGTACCTCACCATCATCTGGTTATCATTAAACCGTTTGGTTTTGAGCAAACTTCAATCGCTATAGGTCCATCCTTGAATTCAAACCTGGGTTTGAAAATTTTATGAAAACCATCGACTATTCCCCTCTCCGTGGCCAAGATGGCTCTATGAGTCTGCCAGATCGTCTGCGCGGCATCTGGCAATATGATCTCTCTTGGTATCGAGATCTCAAGGCTCAGGAGGCTTTTATCACTCACTTGGGTAAACATCTTGGGAATGATTTTTTCCTGGTTCGCAGCCTAACCTGGCCGGGATTTGGTCTCCCTATACCCCTAGTGTTAGTTGGACCAGCTGGTATCCAGGTCATCTCTGCCAGCGCCCTGAAAGGCGTTTACCGGCTAAAACAACATAATTGGGCGCTCTTGGACGACCGCAGCCGTCGCTATAAGTTAACTCGTCCAAACCCGGTAGCTCGCCTGCTCATCATGACTGAAGCCATTGCAGAGCATCTCGCCGCTCTGCAAATTCCCCAGGAAAATGTCAATCCAGTGTTTTACCTATTTCAACCGGGTATTCATGTGGATGCTGAAGATCCAGCCGTCCGCTTGGTCCGCCCAGATGCCGTCGATCATTTCATCGCCAGTCTTCTTCAAAAAGAGCCTGTCCTGGAAGAGCACCAAATCGAACAAATTGTCGAAGCTCTCAGCAGGCCACCTGAGGGAGAGCCGCTTCCCCAAAAGCCTAAGTACTTCTCCCTTGGCAGTCTCCGTCTGTTGTACTGGAAATGGCTACTTTTAGGGATCATGGCTTTCATGGCAATCTGCATCCTGGCCGTAACAATCGCCATTATATTTACCAATCTATGACCATGGGGTAACCAGCTCCTTTGTCAACACCGTTTCTCTCGATTATCATTCCTGCCTATAACGAAGAACACCGTTTACCTACAACCCTGGATCAGGTAATCTCCTTTCTAGCCTCACAATCTTATTCTGCTGAAGTCCTTGTGGTAGAAAACGGTAGCCAGGATAGTACCCTAGAGTTGGCCCGCACCTTTGCCAGGCGCCATGCTCACTTGCGGGTTATTCAGGAAACCAGGCGTGGCAAAGGTCTGGCAGTCCAGCACGGTATGCTAGAAGCTTGTGGTGATTTCCGCTTTATGTGCGATGCGGATCTATCTATGCCCATCGCCGAGATCAATCGCTTCCTATCCCCCCTGCAAACCGATTATGAGATCGCTATCGCTTCACGAGAAGCTCCGGGCGCAGTGCGCTATGATGAGCCGTCTTACCGCCACCTGGTTGGTCGGGTTTTCAACGCCATGATTCGGGTTTTAGCCCTACCCGGCCTGCAAGATACGCAATGCGGTTTTAAGTGCTTCCGAGGTAATGTCGCCCAGGAACTCTTCGCTCAACAGACCTTGACAGGCTGGTCATTCGATGTGGAGGTGCTTTTCGTCGCTCGCCAACGCGGCTATAAGATCCTTGAGCTGCCCATCCCCTGGTACTTCAACCCTGATAGCCATGTTAGCGTCATAAATGATTCTCTCCGCATGGCTTTTGATATCATCAACATCCGCCTAAATAGCCTGCGAGGTCTTTATGACCGCTCGCTTTGACCCGAGCTTAATTCCTGCCTCCCCCAACCTGGAAATCGAAATGGCCCTCTGGAAGGCCGACGTTCCACACCTTGCTGGCATTGATGAAGCCGGTCGGGGTGCCCTGGCTGGACCAGTCGCTGCCGCCGCCTTGATCCTGCCCCCGGACCCATCCATAATCCGTCATCTCGCGGGTGTTCGTGATTCCAAGCAGCTCACCCCTCATCAAAGGGAAGGTTGGTCGATAAAGTTGCCTCGCCTGGTTTTATCATGCGGGATTGGGTTTGCCTCACCAGCCGAAATCGATAGATACGGCATTGTACCTGCGACCCAACTTGCAGCTGAACGAGCTTTGGCATCCTTATCCGTTTGGCCCCAACATCTGCTGCTCGATTATTTATTCTTACCCAACACTGACATCCCGCAAACTTCCCTCATCAAAGGCGACGCCCGTTCTCTGAGCATCGCGGCGGCTTCGATACTTGCCAAAACCGCCCGGGACGCCTTGATGTCTGAGCTGGATACCCGTTATCCGGTTTATGGATTTTCCGTCCATAAAGGTTATTGTACCGCCAGGCACGTTGAGGCCCTGGAACGCTGGGGGCCTTCCCCTATTCACCGGCACACTTTCCAGCCTGTCACCACTCTGGAGAGCCGCACCTTAGCCTTTAAACCTGCTCTTACTCACACTAGCCATCTCAAGGAGCTTTCGAATGAAACTTGAAAGAATTCGTCGTCAGTACGGTCTGTGGGATAGTCCGATCTCGCCTATCAGCCTGGCGCGCGGTATTACCTTTTCCGATGTCGCCTGGGATCACGATGGAACTTTGGTATGGCGCGAAGGTCGCTCAGATCGAGGTGTGCTCGTCGTCCACAGGCCGGACGATCATGCTCCTCGCGACCTCAACAGCGAACTCTCCATTCGCGCCCGGGTTGGCTATGGCGGCGGTGATTTCACGGTCGGCCACGGTCAGACTTATTTCGTCGAGGATGACTCCGGGCGTATTTACCGTCAACCCCTTTCCTCTGGAAAATCTCAACCTCTCACGCCGGCTTTTGGCGCCTTTGCTTCTCCCTCCCTTTCACCTGATGGAAGTTGGTTGGCATTTGTGCATACCTATGAAGGGCAGGATAGCCTGGGAATCGTAGACTCTGGCGGGAATTTTTGGCCGGGGAAATTAGTCTCGGGCGACGACTTCTATATGCAGCCTACCTGGCATCCTGATGGCACACGCCTGGCCTGGATCGCCTGGAACCATCCCAATATGCCCTGGGATGGCTGCTGCATACGGATGGGCACCTTGAGCTTTCCTGAGAAGGGCCTACCGTTCCTGGTGGAAATTACTACTCTGGCGGGGGATCAATCCACCTCGGTATTCCAACCCGAGTTTTCCCCAGACGGGCGCTATCTGGCTTTTGTTTCCGATTCCACTGGCTGGTGGCAGCTCTACCTGCACGACCTGTCCAGCGGACACCAACGCCAGCTGACCTCCTTCCAGGCCGATCACGGTGAACCGGCCTGGGTGCAGGGTTTGCGAACTTATGCCTTCAGCCCGGATGGTCAAGCCCTTTTCTACCTGCGCAACCAGGCCGGTTTTGCCAGCTTGTGGCGCCTGGATATTGCCTCCGGAGCGCATCAGCACCTGGCATTAGACGATTCCTACACCTGGCTGGAGCAAATCGCCGTCGCCCCCCAACAGGATATTGATGGCCAGGCCCGTCTCGCTTTGCTGGCCTCCGGGGGCCAGACGCCTGCCCGGATGATCACCTTTGCCATCCCGCTCACCGTTGATGATAATCCTCCAGCTCAAATCCCTTCCCAAATCCGAGCTCGGTCATCAGCTGAAGACATCCCGCTTCACACCTATTCCCTGCCAGAGGATCTCACCTGGCAAGGGTTGGATGGCGGCGATGTTTTTGGCATCTATTACCCTGCTCATAACGAGGCTTTTGAGGGCCTGGCTTTGCCCCCTCTCGTCGTTCTGATTCACGGGGGACCGACTAGCCAACGGCGGGCTTCCTTCAACCCTCAAGCCCAGTTCTTTGCTACCCGGGGTTACGCCGTCCTGGAAGTTAATTACCGTGGCAGTACTGGCTATGGTCGTCAGTATTGGGAAGCTCTCAAAAGTAACTGGGGGATATATGACGTCCAAGACGCCGTCAGCGGCGCTGACCATCTATCGAAAACGGGTAAAGTCGATGGTTCCCGCCTGGTCATCATGGGGGGTAGCGCCGGTGGCTATACCGTTCTACAGGCTCTCGAGCACCACCCGGGGTTTTTCAAGGCTGGCATCTGCCTCTACGGCGTTGCTAACCAGTTTACCCTGGCAGCCGAGACCCACAAATTCGAACAACATTATCTCGACACCCTCTTGGGTCCCCTGCCCCAGGCCTCCAACCTCTACCGGGAGCGATCTCCCATCTTCCAGGCTGACAGGATCGTGGATCCCATCGCTGTTTTTCAGGGAGAAGACGATCAGGTCGTGCCGCGCGCCCAATCAGATGAGATCGTCGCCTCGCTCAAACGGCGGGGCGTCCCCCACGAGTATCACCTTTACCCGGGCGAAGGGCACGGCTTTCGCAAAACCGAAACTATCGAAGATTTTTATCGAAGCGTAGAAAAATTCTTGAAACAATACGTGATCTTTGCTTGATTTCCCGGAACGGGATAACCAGCTGCTTAATCCATTTTTGGTCTTCATGGATGTCTTCCTATGAAAACCACCCTTTTGGGGCTCCTATTGAAACCGCATAGATACTTCTACGCCATAAACCCCCGGTTTTCTCCAAATAAGGGGCGCAAAGTGAGGTTGAAATTCTTCCCCTCTCTATTGGGGGTCATCCTGATTTCATTCGGATTGCTTGCTTTTATCAACGCCCTCAGTGGCGATCCTCTGCCCCTGTTCACCGATAACTTAGCTGCCTCCGCTCCCTCTACCCAGGTCACTATTATGGAGCAGGCTCTCCTGGATCGTATTAATACCGCCGGCCTTTCGATCGACCTCTCCATCTATGGCTTTAACCGGGCCTCCATCCGCCAGGCGCTCATCGCCGCCCATGACCGTGGTGTTGTAGTCCGCATGGTCGCAGATAATGACGCCATGAACGACCCGGAATACGCCGCCTCCTTCATCGCCTTACAGGACGCCGGCATCCCTATCGTGAACGATGCGCGCGCCTCTACCATGCATAACAAATTTTTCATCGTTGATGGTCAGGTCGTGTGGACAGGCTCAACCAATATCACCGACACAGGCTTTACCTTCAACCACAACAACACCCTGGTCTTCACTTCAACCCAGCTGGCAGACATATACACCCTTGAATTTGACGAAATGTACCTCGACCACCTCTTTGGGACTCACAAAACGGATAATACCGCTCACACCATTACTTACCGCGGCACTCCCCTGGAGATTTATTTCTCTCCCAGCGATGGAGCTCTGGACGAAATCATCTCTGAGGTAGGGACCGCCTCGCAGGACATCTATTTCAGCATATTTGTCTTCACCGACCCGGCTTTACGAGATGCCCTGCTGGATAGAAAGCAGGCCGGAGTGACCATCGTCGGCCTGTGGGACAAGCTCGGGGCTGGCAATCCAGCTTCCGTTGACGAGGCCTTATGTGCCGCTGGTATTCCCATCAAGATCGAAGACCTTGGCGGCAAATTGCATAACAAATTCATGCTCATCGATGTAGCTGGCCCTTCTCCCCGCCTGGTGACCGGCAGCATGAACTGGAGCGCCTCGGGTGCCCATGCTAACGACGAAAACACCATTATCTACCATGATGGCGCCACCGCCCAGACTTACCTGGCTGCTTTTCAATCGCTGTACAATGCTCTCGGTCCAGATACCCTCTGTCTTGAAAGCACGAAGCGCTTCATCCCGCTGGTCTTCAGCCCGTAAGAAAATAAACCAGCTGGCTCGGGTGTTTGCCTTTCGGCCAGAACCCCACCCCATCTCGAATTTAGTACACCCAAAAAGGCAAAATGGTGTTTATTAAGGTAGCGATCATGGAGGTTCATCTTCAACAGCTATTCGTAATTGGTTATTCTTAGTGTTTTCAAACAAACGCTCGGGAGGTATTTCGATGTTCCACCTAAACTTGCGCACTGATATCCAGGTGGTTACTGCCCGCCTGGGCTGGTTAGCGCTGGCGTTGATCGCCGGAAACCTGCTTTTCAACATCGTCGCTAACGCCAGCTTCAAGCTGTCCGCTGAGAGCCCAAACCTGCACGGCTTTCTCGTCTGGCAGGTCATCGGCAACCTATCAGGCTTCATCACCGTCATCACCTTGACCTGGCTCTTGCGCTATATTCCCTTGAATGTCGCTTTCCCGGTCACCACCGGCTTGGCCGTGATCGGCGTCCAGATAATCGCTGGCGGTTTCTTATTTAGAGAAGATCTTTCTGTAGGGCAATGGCTTGGAACTGTCTTAGTGGTAGCTGGCATTGCCCTGATTAGCGGCAGGTAATGTGCGCGCCCTTATCCGCCTTTTAGACGCCTTTTTGCGCGGTAAATACGGCGTTTTTGAATTCAGCCAGGATAGCGATTGCCTGCTGCGCCTCCAGGTCACCACTGCTCCCCACTCCCTAAACTTCCCCGACCAGGTTGTGACGGATGGGGAACCGGTGTTGGCGCTGCACCTCTGGAATGAACATGTTTTGACGGTATCCCCGGATGGGCTTGACCTGGCTTGGGCAAAATCCATGCAACGCTCCTTTGTCAAATCCCTGCATTCCGCCGCCGGTTACCTGCAATCTAATCCGGAGTTGGCGGAGATACGCGCCGTCGGCGGTGCCTCCGCCCTGCTCTATCCGGGTGGTGGCGTTGGTGGTATTAAACTGATGAACAGGCTAGGATTTATCGTGGTCCCCTACCACAGCTCTTTAGGGCGCTTCGGCGAATTTTGGGAGAACTTTTATTCATGGATGCTGATTTTTGCTTACAATCCTGGCGATCTGCGCTACCGCCATTTCTGGGCACTCCATCGCACTGAGATCTGGATGCTGGCTGATGAATTTATTCAGCGCTATGCCCATAAGGACGTAAGCGCCTGACTCACTTAAAATTCACTTGTTGTGATTTGGCATGTGTTCGAAACCGATATACCACAGCACCAGCTCGCGTTTATCCCCAATCAGCTCTTTCTCTTGAGAGAGAATCTCTTCTACCAGAGGGATGATAGACAGTTCTCCCTCCCAGTTTTCCTCCAGGATCTCATCGCTTTCCAACAAATCTCGCAGGTGATTGGCAACATAGGCGCAAAAGAAGATGTCAGGCTCTCTGGGATTTGCCGTGATGGGCTAGATATCTAGATATGTGGGGGTGTTGGGCGGACTGCGCCCAACACCCCCACATCTAACCTTTACCACGGGGATTCCCAAAGATTCAGATATCATCTAAATAGCCATAGGGTCCTTCCAGATCTTCTGGCATGATATCGCTTGGAAGGATGAAATAAGCAATGGCTGCAACTACCAACGGTCGGTATCACCCGGGCAGGTTCGGATCTTCCAACAAATTCGTCAACAAACGGTAGAGTTCCGGTGCCTGACAGATCCGGTGGTTGTGTCGGCCTCCATAGCTGGCGATTTCCTCCCATAACAGCTGTTCAAAATCTATCATCACACCTCTCCTGGGGAAAAGCTGCCCATCTGCTAACAGGCTCACTTGGCTGGTTGCTGCGCTTATGGTGGTTTCCTCGAGTGGGATTTCGGATAACTACTTTGTCGATTGTCAAAACCCGGCTGAGTTACACGACTCGGTTTAGTACAAAATAAAACCAGCGTCAAATGACCCCTTAAGGACTTCTTTAGATTTGTGACCTTTTCTTAATGCATTAAAAAGAAATCGTGCCTTCGGCGCGGTTGGCAAAGCATCTGCTCGCCTGTTGCGGGGCACGATTGAATTAATCTAACCAGCCTTATAAGCTCAAATCATCAGTCGCAGCGGTTCTTCTAGATATTTTGCCAGGGTCTGTAGGAATTGAGCCCCATCGGCACCATCACTAACCCGGTGGTCTACTGAAAGGGTGGTGCTCATGCGTAATCCTGGTTTGATTTCTCCCTCCACCACCACTGCCACTTCCCTCACCGCTCCAACCGCCAGTATGGCTGCTTCCGGGGGGTTAATGATCGCCGTGAAATGCTCTACACCGAACATTCCCAGATTGCTGACGGTGAAGGTGGATCCTTCGATGTCCTCAGGGCGAACCTTTCCTTGCCTCACCCGACCAGCCATTAACTTCAATTCGGCAGAGATCAAACGCAAGGGTTTCCGGTCGCAGTCGTGGCTAACCACCGTCAGCAGACCATTATCAGTTGCTACAGCCACGCCAACGTTGATCTGCCCGTGTTGCAGGATCTCACCTTCCTTCTCATCAAGGGAAGCGTTCAGGCTGGGGTGTTCCCTGAGTGCTAAGGCTACTGCCTTGACGATATAATCGTTGACCGATGTTTTTTCCCCTTCTGGCAGCATGGCGTTGATCTGTTTGCGCAATTCCATCACGGCTGCCATGTCATAAACGTGGGTGACGAAAATATGCGGCACATTTTGGGTGGAGGCGGTCATCCGCCTGCCGATGGTAGCTCTCAGGCGGCTCAATGGAATCTGCCGGTCGAGCTGTGGTTCACTAACCATTACCGGCATACCCATCGGTAAACCTTCCACGACCGCCGGCTTGGCTTCCTGGTAAGCTTCAATATCGGCCTTGATGATCCTTCCCCGGGGACCCGAACCTGAGACCTTCAATAAATTGATGCCCCTTTCTTCGGCCATCCGGTGAGCTAGCGGGGAAGCCCGGACGCCTTCAGGCAGTTGCCCCGCCTCTGCAACTGCTTCCACTCCCACCACTTCAGGTTTTTCAGGCCCGGCTTGTTCGGGAGTTGCTTCTTTAACCGCTTCCCCTTTACCCAGGTCTACCTTCTCTTCTTCCCCTGCTTTTTCGCTACCTACTAGAGATTCAAAATCGATCTGCTCTTCCTTTTCACCAATTATTGCGATTGCTTCTCCCACGGGAATGGTGGTACCCTCTTCGATCATATGGCGCCGGACGACTCCTGAAAAGGAAGACTCGACCTCGATGGTGGCTTTATCTGTTTCGATCTCTGCTAAAACCGCCCCCTTCTCAACCGGTTCATCTTCAGAGATAACCCAGCGCACCAAGGTACCTTCTGCCATATCAAAACCCAATTTTGGCATGCTGACTACCTTAGCCATTACAACACCTCCTTGACGGCTTTGACAATGTCTTCCACTTGGGGCAAAGCCATCTGTTCCAAATTACGGTTGTAAGGTAGGGGTACTTCTTTCTGTGCCACGCGCTTGATGGGTGCGTCCACATAGTCGAGCGCCTGCTCGTAGATGCGAGCGGCCACCTCTGCTCCCACCCCGTAAGACAACCAGCCCTCCTCAACCAGTACAGCCCGGTTGGTTTTCTTAAAGGATTCGATTACCGGTTCCATATCGAGCGGTCGCAGAGATCTCAGATCGATGATTTCCGCCTCTATACCATCCTTTGAGAGTTGCTCAGCTGCCTTCGTAGATAGATCAACCATCTTGCTGTAGGTCACGATAGTTACATCCCTGCCAGGGCGGTGGACTCTTGATTTTCCTAATGGAGTTGTGTATTCCCCATCGGGCACTTCCCCCCGTAATTGGTAAAGCGTCGCGTTTTCAATGAAAAGAATGGGGTCATCCGAACGAATTGCAGATTTGAGCATGCCTTTGGCGTCCGCAGGCGTGCCCGGGGAAACCACTTTCAGCCCTGGGAAATGGGCGAAAATTACATCCGGTGTTTGAGAATGGGTGGCTGCTAGCTGCCGGCCGCCCCCACCTGGCGCTCGGATAACTAATGGGAGTCTGAATTGCCCGCCAAACATATAATGAAGTTTGGCAGCCTCATTGACAATATGGTCCATGGCAACAAAGGCGAAATTGATCGTCATCAACTCCGCCACCGGCCGCAATCCCGTCAATGCCGCGCCGATGGCTGACCCTACGATCACAGCCTCCGAGATAGGCGTATCCCGCACCCGCTTTTCCCCAAAATGATCGTAAAATCCTTTAGTAACAGCATAAGTTCCCCCCCAAACCCCCACTTCCTCCCCCATGATAAAAACGCGCTCGTCTCGTTCCATTTCTTCCCACAAGGCCTGGGAAATCGCCTCCCGCATGGTTATTCTAGCCATAATTTCCTCATTTCACTTTCGAGAACTGTATTTATAAATTCTCGATATACACATTCTCGTACAATGCTTCCGGCGCCGGTTCCGGACTCGATTCGGCGTATTCCACCGCCTCTTCGACTTCAGCTTCGACTTGCATCTCGAGATTGTCTAATTCATCTTTTAAGGCAATCTCTTGCTTGAGCAAGTAATTGTGGTAGATCCCGATCGGATCTTCTTCCTCCCACTTTTTTACTTCTGTCTTGTCGCGATACCGTTCAGGGTCTCCCATTGAGTGACCTCGATAGCGATAGGTCACGATCTCCAGGAAATAAGGCCCGCCACCATCTCGCACTTTCTTCAAGGCTTTTTCGGCTACCGGGCGGACTTCCATCACATCCATCCCCTCAATCCGCTGGTTGGGGATATTGTAACCCTCCGCCTTTTGGCGGATTTCCTCTACCGCCGATGCGCGCTTGACCGCCGTACCCATGCCATATTGGTTGTTTTCGCACACCCACAGCACAGGTAAGTTCCATACTTTCGAAAGGTTGACCGCTTCGTGGAAAAAGCCGATATTTGTGGCCCCATCTCCAAACATGCAGATTGTGACTGCATTGTGTCCTTGATATTGATCTCCAAGAGCCAATCCTGCCGCCAATGGCAAGTGCGATCCAACCACTGCATGCCCACCCCAAAAATTCTTCTCCACGTCCGCCATGTGCATTGAGCCCCCCTTTCCCTTAGAAACGCCGCTCTCCTTACCGAGCAATTCAGCCATGACTTTCTTGGCGGGGATTCCCACGTTGATTGCCACCCCGTGGTCGCGATAGGCTGTGATTACTCGGTCGTTGGGTTTCCGGGCAGAAATCACCCCGGTGCTAACGGCCTCCTGGCCGATATATAGGTGTAAAAAACCCCCGATTTTCCCCTGCTGGTACAATTCCGCAGCTCGTTCCTCCACCCTGCGGATCAAGACCATCTGGCGGTATAGATTTAAATACTCTTCTTTTTTCATTAACTGGCCTCCAACTCGATCGAGAATCCACCCAAAACAATACCGGGACCAGCCCGGCGGTATGGTTTAATTGCAATGCGCTGACCTAGTAGGCCAGCCCAAAAAAATTATACCAGATCACTCCAGCTAGACTTCTTGGCAGTGAACTTAGCGCCAGGCAATATCCCTGGCGTTTAATTTAATAAAATCCGGGCTGAACTTTCTCTCACATATGCCCCTTGCTTGCTTCTTGCCAGGCTTTTTACACCGGGCTCA
>Ga0315552_1001249_pt1 | contig 15431 bp, 14 predicted proteins | sample SalMarSW160170MG_2_FD_203102 | JGI IMG/M metagenome (GOLD analysis project Ga0315552, IMG submission 203102) | Salt marsh sediment microbial communities from the Plum Island Ecosystem LTER, Massachusetts, United States - Salt Marsh Sediment SW1601-70 ...
TCGATAACTGGTACTTGACGAATTTCTGATGCAAACTCTAAAACCGCACGGATTACTCTACTCTGATAATCAATCGTAAAATCATGACCGCCCACAAATCCGCCAGACTTAACAACTGAAAAAGCACCACGCAAGTCTTTGAGAACAAAGTTGTATTCGTGGTTTCCGTCAATATATACAAAATCCAAGTTTTTCGGTAACTCTTTGAAACCCTGTTCGCTTGGCAACTTTACAAAAGTGACTCTACTATCCCGCTTTAACTGTGCATACTTATTCAGTTCCGCATCCGCATGTCCCGACATAAGCTGTTCTCCCTCATAATACGGTTGCATAATGAAAGGGTCTATGCAGTAAAGGCGTTTCATGTTCAATGTTTTTAACATGTTTTCAGCGTTGTCACCGTAGCCAAACCCAATCTCTGCGCCTCTTAAAGATTTATTACCGAATCTGCGTAAAAGAAACCTTGTAAACGGTCTTGGAACTCCTGAAACAAAGCAACTTAGATGGTCTTCTATGTCGGCTGCTAACCTCGGTGTTAAAACCTTCATAGGCAATAATACAAGTTGCCTTCGCAACCGTCCTGTTTTCTCAGCGATACATCCAGCCATTTCTATGGCGCCTTTTCCTTTTGAGCATTCAAGATTTTCTGAACAGTTAAGGAACAAGGCGTTTGGTTAGAAAAGAATTATGAATTCTAAGTTCGGATTTGGAATATAGTTGCCTCACTATCGCGCACCTTAGAATGAAAAAACCCTTCCACTTGCACCCCTTTTTCCACCCCTGCACGCCTATTTTTTAGCTTGCAGGCTAAAAAAAGACTATATACCTATACTATAGTAGATAATAATACATAACAAGTCTCTCAACGAGGCACTCAAGCCTTTTCTCAAGCCATTTCAAGCCTCAGGGTATGCCTTTCATGCGAAAAAGCACGCATAGCACGCCCTCAAGAGTGCCTTTCAGCACACACCACTCACTTTTTCGTGCTATCTGCTCTCTGAAATGTGTGCGCGCGTTAAAATTTAATCCCCAAACCCCATGTTTCAGAAATAGCTAAAAAATTATGCTATTGGTTTCCAACCTGAATCTTTGATCGTCTCAAGAAGATAGGCGTGTATGCCTCTTGGAATGTTCCTAAAAAATCGGTACTCTGAATGTTCCTCGTTTAAGGTAACTTCATCATCAAAACACCTGCAAAGAAAAACGATAGTAATATCATGTCTATCAGGAAAGATTCTACTATAAACGCCAACAAATTTGATTACATCAACAGCTAGACCTGTTTCTTCTTTTACTTCACGATACAGTGTTTCTTTGAATGTTTCACCCTTCCACATTCTTCCGCCAGGAAACCACCATTGTCCTCTGGCTGGGTTGTTCTTTCTTTTCAGAAACAATAGCGAGTTGTCTTTCAAAATAATCGCTTCTACAGAGGGAATTGGCATCAATGACATAATTTGCCTATGAATCGGTGAAGGAATCATTTTTCATGCAACTGCTGTTCAATATGTGAATCTAGACATATTTATTTCCTATCGAGTAGTAAACAAGCCAGCTTGTGAATAGTCGAACGCTACTTAAAAGCTGAATCTGGTGTTTCTATGAGTCAAAAAAACACAAGGACAAGTTGAATTGCAGACTCGCAACTTTTGGTTCCCATTTGTTTCTCTCGCTTCTCAGGTATTTTGCGGACAGCAACGCTTCTTAATTAATTCATGTTTCACAATTTTGATGTTTGAGGTTGTGCGCCGAGGGAGAGGCTCGGAGGACAAGGGCTTCCCTTCTAGGGATTGCTCCCGCATCGAATTTCCCGAGGCGCTTAACCGTCGCCTGCGAGCAAAGCGAGCACTTAACTTGATAGTTACTGACAAAACTGTACGCTGATTGTCAATAGAAGAATGCCAGAGATGGACGGAAAAAGCTGTTTAGGAAGCGACAGTGATGACCAGAGTATATGCATCTAGTAAAAATCAATAAAACAGTTTATATTCTATACCGTTCTAACTTCACAATAAGAGAATGCGAAAGGTGGAAAAGGCTTGACGGAATTGGAAACTAAAGTCCGCGAAGAAGTAGGCAAAGTAAAGGACCCTGAAACAGGCATGACTCTCGCTGAAATGCAGATGATCACAGGTGTGAAGGAAGAAGAGCCAGGAGTCGTCAAAGTAGAATTCATTCCAACCAGCCCCTTCTGCCCAATAGCCTTCAAACTGGCCAGCGACCTAAAGAACGCGGCGAAAAAGGTGCCAGGCGTGAAGAAAGCGTTGGTTTACTGTCGCGGGCACGCAATGGAACAGCAGATCAACGAAATGACCAACAAGTAACCGCGGAAAACGCGATTTTCTTCTGATTTTCTTTTTATAATCCAGCCAACGCCAGCGCTTTTCAGCGAACATTCTAACCTAACGTAATTTTAGAATTTCATGTCTGTTATTTCATTCGGGTAAACGCCCAAGTTCCGATGATTATCATGATCAAGTCGAAAGCTCCCACTACAGCAAGGTTTGCGTATAGCGGTTGAAGCTGAAGAGGCTCCCAAGCTCCGCCTAAAATTATAGTCCTCAAAGCGTCAACTCCATAAGTCAGCGGGTTAACCCTTGAAGCGAATTGCAGCCATCCCGGAATGCCGGGACCAGTAAGCGGGAACAAGGCGCCGCTTAGGAAGAATAGGGGCAGGTTTATGAAGCTCTGGATTGCTCCGAAACTCTCCAGGCTTCCCATGAAGCTGGCTATTGTTAACCCTATGCTGACTAAGCCGAAAGTGATAAGCACCATCACTGGCAGGGCTGCGAGATACGTTATGGGGTCTACTTTTATTCCCAACAGTACGGCGAGAAGGAATACGATTGTTCCCTGAAGCACGGCGTCGGTGCTGTCACCAATCATTTTCCCCAAGAAAATGGACACCCGCGAAACCGGCGCCACCAAGATTTCTTTCATGAAACCGAACTCTTTGTCCCAGATAACGGATATGCCCATGAACATGGAAGTGAACAGCAACGCTTGTCCGATGATGCCTGGAAAAATGTATTCCTGATAGTTAAGCCCCCCGATCTGACCGGAAAAACGCACGCCAGTGCCGAATATGACTAGCCACAAGAGTGGCTGGAAGAAGCTGCTGACAATTCGTATTCGGTCACGCAGGTACCGTTTGACCTCGCGGAACCAGAGCGTGTAGAAACCTCTGAGTTCGGTCATCTTATTCTTCTCCTTTTTATGGCGGCTATGCCATGCGGTTCTCTGGTGCTGTCTGCGCGTATTGTCCTGCCTGTGTAGTGCAGGAAAACGTCCTCGAGGTTCGGTTCACGTAGTGATATTGACTCAACGAAAATGTTGTTCTGCGTCGCCGTTTCCACTATCCTCGGCAGCATGCTTTTCCCGTTCTTCACCGTAACCTCAACGTTTCCGTTGACTACGTGGGCGTGCGATAGCCCCATTTTTTCAGTAACCAGCGACAAAACAGCGTCAGGATTATTCGCCTTAATAATAATCACGTCGCCTTCCAGTGTGTCTTTCAGTTGAGACGATGTGTCAAGAGCGATGATTCTGCCGTAATCCATTATGGCTATGCGGTCAGAAAGCCTGTCCGCCTCATCCATGTAATGCGTGGTCAAGACAACAGTTATGTCATGGGCTTCCTTCAACTCACGAATGTACTTCCACACGTGATCCCTCGTCTGCGGGTCAAGCCCCAGCGTCGGCTCATCCAGAAAGAGCACCTTGGGATAATGAATAAGCCCGCGTGCAAGTTCTAACCTGCGCCTCATTCCACCCGAGTAAGTCCGCATAAGGTCATCCGCCCTGTCCTCCAGCTCCACAAGCTTCAGGACGCTGTCGATGCGGTTTTTCTGCTCGCTTGCGGGAATCCCGTAAAGATTCGCGTGCATGAAAAGGTTCTCTCGCCCAGTCAGCCTATCGTCAATGCTTGGGTCTTGAAAGACGATGCCTATCGACCTGCGCACTTGCATGGCTTCCTTAACGATGTCGAAACCATTGACTTTTGCAGTGCCAGAAGTAGGCTTTAAAATGGTGCACAACATCGAGATGGTTGTGGTTTTGCCCGCGCCGTTGGGTCCGAGCAGAGCAAAAATCTCTCCCGACTCAACGTTGATGTCGAGCTTGTCAACTGCTGTAAGCCCGTTGAATGATCGTGTCAGTTTGAAGGTTTCGATAACGCTGGTCATCTATTTTTCAGCAAGATAGCAGAGTTGCATGGACTCCGATTTAAGGTTATTTGGTGGCAACGGGCTTTTCGCAAGTAAAATGGAGCAGACGCCGCCGCCTGAATGAACCTGACGTGAAAAGCCCACGTTAGGCTTAAATATTGTTCTCCATCTTTATTGCAGCGAGGGGTTATTGACCATGAACGATGCCGTAGCTGTTGAACTGAAAGGCGTTGTGAAACGTTACAACGAGATTTTAGCGGTGAATCAGCTTGACTTAAGCATAAACACGGGCGAAATCTTCGGGCTCTTAGGACCAAACGGTTCCGGCAAGTCCACCACTCTAAAAATGCTTCTAGGTTTGGTTACACCCGACGTGGGATCAATCAGCGTATTGGGGAAAGACGTTCAAAAAGACCCTGTAGCCGTAAAGCAGCAGGTGGGTTACGTTCCCGAATCTCCCCGCCTATACGAGTTCTTGACTGGAATTGAATACTTGGACTTCATAGGCGACATATACGGCATGCAAACAGAAGAAAAGAAGAACAGAATCACCGAGTACCTAAAAGCCCTGCAGCTTGAAGGACGGGAAGGCGACATGATAAACGGTTACTCGGAAGGAATGAAACAGAAAATCGCTTTGATCTCGGCGTTTTTGCACAGACCAAAACTCCTAATCCTCGACGAACCCTTAAGCGCTTTGGATCCACGCTCGGCACGTATAGTTAAAGATTTTCTACACCAACTGAAAACGCAAGGCGTAACCACTATAATGTCCACCCACGTGTTAGAGATAGCCCAAGCGGTATGCGACCGCATAGGCATCATGTACCAAGGAAGAATCTTGGCGTTAGGCAACATGAAAGAGTTGAGGCAAATGTCGAAACTGCCAGACTCTGGCCTAGAGGATATTTTCTTGAAACTAACTGGTACGGATGACATAAGAGCCGTGGTTGAGGAACTCTTGAAATGAATTGGAAGAACGTACTTCGCCTCATACGAGTTGAAAGAAAATCTGGCAGGCTTATCAGAGGAAGAAAACTCACAAAGTATCGCGAGAGCGGTTTCCTCGCTTACTGGCCTTACTGGGCTGGTCTAGCGCTCGGCATAGTCACTGGCTTGTTGGCTGGCATGATTTATAACGTTGCCTCAGCAGCTGACCCAAGCATCTCAAAGCCATTCCAAGACGGTGCGCTGAGCGTTTTCCTGTCATTACCAACCCTCGTCTTGGTTTACAGTTTGGTTTTCACCACGATGCAGCAAATTCAGCGTAGCGGCGTTAAAACCTCGTCTCAGGTGCCTTATTGGCTGCCTGTAACTTGGCAAGAACACACCTTGGCATCAATCTTAGCTAGTTTGTTGGGCTTTCCGCTTGCCTCAGTGGTATTTATCACATCAGCCATCACAATACTCTCAGTGTTTATCGGCCAATTTCTTCCCGCCGTGATGGCCTCACTTGCTGTATTCGCCGCTGCTTTCATGGCAAGCGCCATCACAGAAGTTTTGAGAATCCTGCAAGTGAGATTCATAGGTGCAGTCTATAAGTCATCGGGTCGAGCGGCAGTGTGGGTGAGGTTTATCGGCTCACTGCTATTCTTCTTAGTATTTTACATCATTTATTTCTACATGACTTCTGGAGGAGCTGTAACATTCATCCAAACTATTGCCTCGGCTCAGACGGCAGCTTGGTTCATACCTTTCGTGTGGTTAGGCATGACCCTTTACTCCTTCACAAGCGGCCTCTTGCTACAAGGCTTCATCTTTCTAGCTCTTTCTATTCTGTTTATCGCTGGCTTGTTTTTCCTCGCCACCTTGCTGAACAGGCGATTTGGGCTTTATGAGCCGCCAGCGATAACGATTTCGCGTGGAGTTTACGCTCCCAGAACTGGTTTTTTAGGCAAGTTTGGTTTTTCCACCGCTGAAGCATCCTTAATCAGAAAAGACTTACGGGCATTCACGCGCCGACGAGAACTGATGACAATCTTCATAATTCCCATTGTAATCATCCTGGTGCAGGTCATGCAGACTTTGGGTTCGACGACGGCAAATGTTCCAGCTCAGTTTTTCGTGTACTTTGCTGCTTCGGCTTTTCTTTTGCCAGCCTCCGTCATGGCTATGAGCTTGGGTAGCTTCATGATAGGTGAAGAAGGCCAAGCTGTTTGGCGAATTTATGCCTCCCCACTTTCCGCCAAGACTTTGGTTAAAAGCAAGTACTTTTTTATAATTTTCTTTTCGATTGTAGTCTTGGCGATTACGGGAATTTTCGGGTTTGTAGTATATCACCCGTCATTGCGAGCCACAGTTGTGTCTTACTGTGAGGCAGTTTTCTTAATCTTCGCCCTAGGCGCAATTTCACTGTCAAATGGGATAAAAGGAGCCGACTTTACCGAGACCCCGAGGGCTAGAATGATACACCTGTCATGGAGCATGATTAACGTAGGTGTTTGTCTCCTAGCGGGGGTAGCGATATTGGCGCCGTTTTTCCCATATGCGATATCATCCATGCTCTCAGAAATTATGCCTGGTTTAACAGGAGTAGCGCTCTTGGATCCTCTTCTGGCAGTTGTAGTGAGCGCAATTATCGCTATCATTTTAACGGCAATTTTCTACCGAATCGCTCTCAAAAACGCAAGAGAACTCCTAACAAAAGCAGAAATGTAAGATTCTGCATCACGGTGAAGCCCCATCTGAAGTTAGCTTCTTCCAGATGCGGCTCTACAAAAAATCGATATGTTCCTAGAATTTATTAGTCTTAGCTGGAATCAGCGTCTTCGTGATGCTTGCGCATTTTTTGTGAGCAATTACTGCAAACGTTATCACTGTCAATAAACAATGGCAAAATGAGGCTGACGGGAACTATGTGACGGCCCAAACGTTTGTGTCTCTGATTTTCCATAAAACTGTTAGCGTCATTTGCGGATTGTTATATACAGATAGGTTGCGCAACTCAACAAGTATCCCCGTCTGTCTATCAAAGTAGGTATAAGCAAATTCGGTGTAAGTGGTGCTTAAGGTAGGGTCGTCAACGTCGTAATACTGGGTGGTAATTATCAAACGGTTTGTTTCTCTTGTGCCGCTTGCACCATAACCTCTAGTTATGGTCTCGTTAACAGTAGATCGGTCTAGTCCATTAGGACGAACTCGGTCATTTGCCCTAAGATTAGCAGCGTAAATCGCCCAAAATCCCCCATAAGAAATTCCTGTTTCTACATTCACAGTACCAGTTCCCGCAAGTTCAGTTCCATTTTTAAAACGCCAAGTAGTGCTAATTTTGACCTCTACGCCAGATACTTCTGTTATCGTAACTCTGTACCATTCCGTCATATTTAATTGCAAAAACTGCTCTGGTACTGTTACATTGGGGTCGTTGGAACTCCAGAGACCCATAACGTCGTAAGTGAACACATCCCCTTCAGTAACTCCTGGCACCACAACTTGAGCGGGCTGTAATCCTAAATTTGTGAAGACTATAATAGCAAGAATAATTATGGTGGATAATAAAATAACTAGAAAAAAGGCTACGTGGGATCGCTTTTTAATCATAGTGAATCATTGCAGTTATTCGCAATATTTAGTTTTTATGTTTTGTGGAAAAATTTCCAGATGGACATCACTGTAGCGCGTTAGCGAGTTTTTTGGGTATTTTTTCCGGCTTCTTGCGTCCGTCAATAACGTGATGTATCGCTAGAAGTGGATGATGCAAAAGCATGCGCGGGCCTGAGTGCCTCATAACTTTCTTTACTTTTTCTCTCATTTGAGGCTGGTAGCAATGTATTAAACACTTGCCGCATGTGGTTTTCTTCTCTTGAAAAGGACACTTATCCAACCGCATCTTGGCATACTCAAATAGTTCACTGCATTCTGGGCAAAGTTCACCTTGGCTTTCATGGTGATTCTTGCAGTATATGCGCACCATTGCTTCAATGGTCTTTTTCTCTCGCCTGATTCTTGGATGTTCAGTAACCACCTTAAGATGCCTTCATTTTCGCTTTAAAGACACGGGGTAGGCTCATCCAAATAAGCATTATTGATAGATCGCACTTATTGACAACAATTCAGACAGGAGCAGAATTACCTAAAACTAATACCTTTGGCGTTAGAAATCGAATTTAAGACACTAAACAAAAAGTGCTGCCAACGCGACTTATGTGAAAAGCATCCAAAAACTTTTTGTAACCTTAGACTAAGTAATTCAATGGGATAGAGCCTTGCGTAGACTTGCGGTTTTCCTAATAATCGCAATTATTTTGCTTTTTTTAATCGCGCCTTTCACGTTTAGGGATCAAATTCAAGATTTTATAACTCGAATTTTCAATAGACCAGAGGATCAAAATGGCCAGCAAGGAACAAGTGGTCCAAAATTAGAGGTTGATGTTAAGGAAAACAGTAGTTATTGGGAAAATCTTGCAAGCGACTTGCCAGAATTCGTTAGCAATTTGGCGGTTTCTGTTAAAAATTTGGGCGGAGGGTTGGCTGAAAACGTAGAAGTTACTACCAAAATAGACGGCGCCACCTACAATACTGAATCGATAGCATTATTGCAGCCATCCGAAGCTTATACAAGCTCAATTACAGTAAAAGTAAGCTATAAATCAGCCAAAATTGTTACGATAGAAGCATCATGCCCTTTTTCTTCTAATTCCAAAACTGTTATTGTAAATGCAAATCTTTCTAGAAAATTCGATGGAAACTTGTGTCGCTCCTTCATAACACCCGAAGACCAAAACGTGGTTGAATTGAAAAATGAAATTTTGCGAGACAAATTTTCATTGACCTCTGATTGGATGGCATTAAGAGACTGGGTTGGGAACAACATACAGTACAGAAGTGACTCAGAAATTCATGGCGAAAAAGAGTACTGGCAGTTCTCAAACGAAACCATACAGCTTAGAACAGGAGATTGTGAAGACTTCTCCATATTGTTGTGCTCGCTGCTTCGAGCTGATGGATGGTCACCTGACAACGTATACGTTATAGTTGGCGAACAAAACAATCAATATCATGCGTGGGTAAGGGTAATCTGGAATGACATAGAATATAGCATTGAGCCGCAAGGGAATGGATTTGCTATAGCTATTGGTGACATTTTAAGTCTTTCTGGGTATACCGCGAAATACTATTTTAATGACGAAAAATTTGGAAGCTTCGGATAGCATATCCTATTTTGGAATGGCGTTCATTCAGATAGTTGAAAGCAACTATTGAATGGTTATTGATGGCGCCGCCGATAGGACTCGAACCCACCACAAAGTGGAGATGTCACCCGCGCAACCCCTCTTTTTCATAAATGACAACAGTTCACTTTAATAGTCCTCGAAGCAGTGTACACCTATTGTAGCTTTTTCATAGCAAAAGGAGCAACATGTAAGCATTATACTCCTCAAGGAATACAGTTGCTACGAGAGATTTATGAAAAGGCCAATTTGACAGCTTTAGATTAGTGTCTCCATTTCCTTGTTCTGATATCAGCGGAGACTTTGTCCAGACTCAGGCGCCGATGAATCAACTTTACCTATATAACTCGGCGTTAAAGGAATAGCATAGAATCCAAGAGTTGAAAGCCAACAAATGAGACTTTCATGGACAGAAAAGCGTAAATAGCGTGCGCACTTGCTTGCAGTGTTTAAACGAATTATTCGAACAAACTTATCTTCCGTTACAGGAATATTCTACGGCGGATAGACTTGCCAAAATCGCGTGTAGTTAGGGAACGGTCTCTAAATGGCGAGATTCACCTCATTCTCCCAGAATCAAAGTTTGATGAGACTAGGAAAAATGCAGAAGATTTCGATGAGGCTGAAATAAGAAAAATCATGAAAAAAGAAGCATCCAAACCGCTTCTACTTTTACGCGCAGAATGAATGCGTCTCACCTAGAAACATCTTAAACGATTGCTTAGGTGAAGGGTTATTCCAGAGCGAGAATAGTAGGGGAGAATTGGGCAAGCTTCCTAATCGCTGCAGTGTCATTGAACAACTTCTTAGAAGTGCAGGGAAACGGCGCGGAAAAACTCACTCGCGGATCTTACGCTCTGAGCAAAGAATAGAATGTAAACATGGATGCGAATCCGAAGATTGCCATCGCAACAAAAACGCCTTTCTCAGGGCGTTGACTTGGGGTTTTGCGCAGCCAAACGGGTGCTCTGAAGTCCCCTCCGCCTAAGCATAAAAGCAACTCCAACAGTCAACAATACGCCAATGACAACTGCTGCTGCGATCCATGTCCATAACTCGTCTAAAAGCGTGGTTTCACTCGCGTTTGCTGCTAAATTAATAATCACCTTATGCGTGCTGTGCGTGTAAGTGAAGGTGAGCAGCCACGAATCCGTGTCCTCAGTAATGGCAACGTTAAGCTGTCTTCCGTCAAGGTACACTTTGGCGTTTTCAACGCTTGATACGAGGCTTTTTGCGATGGTGACTTTTACGTATCCTGTGGTTCCTGATGTGCCGTTGACTGTGAAGCTTAGCTCTGAGCTTGTGCTGTTGAAGAATAGTTCTGTAACTGTGCTGTTTGATTCAACGGTGAAAAAGCTCTGACCGGGTACTGGAATCGGTGAGGGAGTTGGAGTCGAGGTTGTGTCTGGCGTTGGTGTCGGCGAATCTGTAGGTGCTGGCGTCTGTGTAGGCGTGGGAGTTGGGATAGGTGTGGATGTAACCATTAAAGGATAGCGATCTACATTGTTAGCGTCAATTACATAAGGGCTATCCCCTATTCCATCATGGTTAGCATCAGCGCCGTTATAGTTACTCCAATAGTTGCCTCCTGATGGGTAACCATCATCCCATGTGTTTGTCGAAGACCCTGACTCTTGGTCATCATATATCTGAACTTGTACACTATTGTTAAGGAAAGTGTTATGGAAGAACTTTGAATCAAATACAGAGTTCAAGTATATGGCCACTGCATTCGATGAAACTATGTTTCCAGATAAATAATCGCCTCTAGACTTGCCGATATCGATGCCACCGTAATCCGCTAAAATTGAATTAGCATTAACCACATTATCAGTTATGTTGTTGTAGTTAACGGTCGCAGTCTTGTAAACGTAAGACGAAAGGCTAATGCCGTTTCTGAGGTTAAAAGAGCATGTATTGTTACGGATTACATTGTAATTCGTTGTAAGAGGGCTCCAAGACCACAGTCTTATGCCAATCCAATTACTTATACTAGTGTTGTTTGCTACCGTGTTATAATTAGCATTAACTAGCGAAATTCCACAAGCCAAGTTATCATAAACCAAGTTATTTGTAACGTCGCAATCACTTACACCAAAGAATTCGATGCCTCCTCCAAGCATTCCATCACCATATGAATCACCATACCCGCCATTAGTTACACTAAAACCGCTAAACTGCACACCGTTAGCAGTTATTTTTACAACAGCAACTGTTTGGTTTCCCACAATAACTGGTCGTTGACCACTCGTCACACCCTTCAAGGAAATAGGCTTATTTATAACGACATTTTCTGGATAAGTGCCTGAATTTACCACTATAATATCTCCAGCGGTTGAAGCGGTTATGGCTTCTTGTATAGTATGAAAATTCGCTGGTCCATCATCGTCTACGGTCCAATTGTTAGTTGCCGCTTTTGCAGGCAAAATAATGGCTGATAATGATGTTGAAAGGATTACTGCTGATAATAGAAGCATCAACACAAGCGATAATGCTTTCTTTTTCAGGGTTTAAACCTTCAAACACACATAATACAATTGCTTCCTCAGCTTTAAGGCTATCGCTTGGTGCCCATTAGGATACAATTGGTGGGGTCGCTGGGATTTGAACCCAGGATCTCACGCGCCCCGGGCGTGAATCTTAGACCAAGCTCGACTACGACCCCATGCGACTGAGCAATGAGCCCTTTTGGGAGGTAAAATCATTACGATGTTAATAAAACTTAAAGGTTCTGGATTAGCAGAAAGCCCAACGTAAATGTTTGGTAAAAGGCTGTATGCGTGTTTTGAACAGCTTATTAGGCTGTTTAATTCTGATTTTGAATTCATAAATAATATCCACTAATTTTCCCTAAAGCTCCGCTATGCCTCCACACAACGCAAGAAAAGCTCTACCTCCAGTTATGACCAGCGTGATTTTGCTATGCATAGCAATCGCAGTTATTTTAGCCACTGTAGCGTGGATAAACGGCTTACCCACCTCGAATATGTACACCGAGGACCTGCACGCAACAAACCATCAATGGGGACCAAACTGCGCATACGTCGACGTTACTCTATACAACACTGGAACGCAAAGTGTGAGGTTAAAAAGCGTCACAGTAAACTCTCAACCTGCCACAGTAGTCTACATCGTTGGGTCAAGCCAAATAAGCAACGGGGAATCAGTCGTCCTGCGAGTAGCAAACACGTTCGTTCCAGGAGCAACCTACCAATTAGCGTTTCAGACCGTTAAAGGCAACAGGTTCGTTTACACAGCCACTGCAGAGCTTGTTTCGTCCATCTTCAAAACGGAGTAGGGCACAGTTACGGCAAACGACACATTCAAGCCGGTTAAACTGCAACAAACTGATTCAAACCCAATAATCATGTGTTCTCCCGCATAAACCCTCTGGCTTACCAAGAACCACACGCTTGCTATTGGATTGCTACTCGCTTTTTGTAAGGTAATTCTTAATAAACAATGTAGGTTACCAGATAATTACAAAAATATATCTATAACTTCATATATATTGTATAATGAGAAAATAAGGTTAAAAGGAGACAGATTTTTGAAATCTGATTAGTGAAGAGGCTTTGCTGTTGGAAGTTCTTGAGGAATGAAAGAAAAGAATGGAAACCAAGAATCTTTTTACTTTAACGATTTAGTCTAAATAATTTTATAAGAATTAAATGTGTATTTATTTTCTATGGAGTTATTAGAGCTTGTACGCAATATACAAATCATTTTCGAAAAAGAAGTGAGCGACCTTAACAAAGGACAAAATACATTTTACACTATCTCAGAGCATGAGAAAAGTATTTTCAAATATCCGAATGCGGAGACTTTAATCGATTTATTTCTAATGGTGAAAAGTGATGAAAAGTTAAAATCATATTTTGTCAATTGTCTAAAAAACAAAATCATAGATTCTGATGAGGCATCATCTTCAGGATTAAAATGGAGTAGATATCCTTTTGTCGGTATTTCTCAACTTTGTTTTTATGCCTTGCTTGAACTTAATTATACAGAAGAAGCGATTGATTCTTTTGACAATAGAAAACATGGATGTGAAGGGATTTTTAGTGTAATTTATCGCCTTATTCCAACAGGCTATTTTGACTTAAATCAGCTAAATGAGATTGCAATTATAGTTAGAAAAAGCCAATTCAGCTCGATAAAAGCAGTGCGACTCGACACTCTTATCATTGAAGCCCGTTATGAACTTTTAAAGATGCAGATTAAGAAAGTCAATATTGAGATAAATCAAGACAAAAAGACGGTTTCAGAAAAAATATTACAGTTTGGTTTTGATAAAAGTTATAACGAACTTCTGAATGAAATTGATAATTTTATTAATAATGAAACATCAAAAATTGTCAACGCTGGGATGATTTCAAACCTCAGAACATTCATTGGAAATTTGCTGAAAGAAATAGCAAACAAAATTGCGAAACAAAAAAGCGAGATAATACCCATAATAAAAGATTCAGAGATGGGGAACATTAGAAGTTATCTAAAAATAAACCTAAAATTATCTGATAAAGATGACAAGTTAATTGATTCTTTTGTAGACATCTTACATAAAGAAGGAGGGCACTCATTTACATCAGAAAAAGAGTATTTTCGTTTAGCTCGAAACATTGCTATTGAGATTGCACTATTCATATTGACCAAATATGAAAGAGAGCACAAACCTTGATTGTGTGAGAGTTATATTTTACAGTTTATAGTATCTGGTTTTTACTACGTACATATGCGTATGAGTGACAGAGAGATAGACTGACAGAGTGACAGGGAATACACACACGCACGGGCACAAGCATACACGAACACGGGAACACGGGGGAAAAAGATTAAAATTTAATCCTCCTATGATAAAATCGGATGAAACTCAGTTAAGGCATGGATGAAGAAATAATTATCTTGTTGTTTTCAAACTAAATTCTTAATTATCTCATATGCGTCACATAACACTAACTTGAGGAAATTGCTATGGTAGAATTAGACTTTGGTGGCGTAAAAGAGAACGTCATCACAAGAAAAGAATTCACAGTGGAAAAAGCCCAAAAAATATTGAAAGACGAAATTGTAGTTTCACTCGGGTATGGCATTCAAGGTCGCGCTCAATCCCTAAACATGCGAGACAACGGAATCAAAGTCGTTATCGGCCAAGAAAAAACAGGCTTTCACGCGCCTTATTACGATTTAGCCGTTAAAGACGGCTGGGTTCCAGGCGAAAACCTGTTTTCGCTGGAAGAAGCCGCAAAGCGAGGAACAATCAAAATGTTTCTGCTTACTGACTCGGGACAGAGGGAAATATGGCCCTTGGTCAAGAACACTTTGAAAGAAGGTGATGCACTTTACTTCTCCCACGGATTCTCGATAGTTTACAGAGACCAAACAGGGGTCGTTCCGCCGAAGAACATCGATGTGATCTTGGTTGCCCCAAAAGGGTCAGGTACATCGGTCAGGAGAAATTTCTTGGACGGAAGCGGTATAAACAGCAGCTTCGCCGTGTATCAGAACTACACTGGTAAAGCGGAGGACCGCGTTAAAGCCATAGGAATAGCCATTGGTTCAGGTTACCTTTTCCCAACCACATTCGAGAAAGAAGTCTTCAGCGACTTAACTGGTGAAAGAGGCGTATTGATGGGCGCTTTGGCAGGGATAATGGAAGCCCAGTACAACACGCTGAGAGAGCATGGGCACAGCCCAAGTGAAGCCTTCAACGAAACCGTGGAGGAACTTACGCAAAGCCTCATCAGGCTGGTTGACGAGAACGGAATGGACTGGATGTACTGCAACTGCAGCGAAACCGCACGTATTGGCGCATTGCGGTGGAGGAACCGTTTCCGCGATGGCGCCAAGCCTTTATTTGAATCGCTCTATGAGCTTGTAGCTACAGGAGAAGAAACACGAATCGTTCTCGAGAGAAGCGCGGAACCAGACTACAGGCAAAAACTTGCCGAAGAACTGAAAGCCATGGGCGATTCTGAAATGTGGCGTGCAGGCGCAACTGTGCGGTCGCTAAGACCAGGACGAACAAAACCTTAGCGGAAACTTGATTTCTGCGCAGCGTTGCTTCCCCTTTTCTTTAGGGTATATTGAACTT
>Ga0315552_1001250_pt1 | contig 15429 bp, 14 predicted proteins | sample SalMarSW160170MG_2_FD_203102 | JGI IMG/M metagenome (GOLD analysis project Ga0315552, IMG submission 203102) | Salt marsh sediment microbial communities from the Plum Island Ecosystem LTER, Massachusetts, United States - Salt Marsh Sediment SW1601-70 ...
TTAACTATAAGAATTTCCAAGAGACCCGCATGCCGGATGAAATGGTCGAAGTTATGGACCCAAAGAAGTCATCTGATAAATATAGAGAATCTCAGGTGAGCTTTCCGGGATGCTTATATGGAGGGTGTGGTCGCACTATGAATATTACTGAGGGACCCTATGCTGGTCTTAAAACAGAATCCTGCCAGTGGGAAGTTGTATCGACGCTTCAATCAAGGTTGGCGATTTGGGAGCCGACTTTCATGTACAAAGCAAATGCGTTCTGCAATCAGTTAGGCCTGGATGTTGACCTGGCAGGGAGTACGATCGGATGGGCCACGGAATGTTATCAGAGGGGCATTATTAGCGAGAAAGACTCCGATGGTCTCAAACTAAGTTGGGGTGATGCTGGGGTTGCTCTTGAGCTTATAAGAAAAATTGCTTATCGAGAAGGTTTTGGAAATATACTTGCAGAGGGTTGCTTTCGGGCTTCAGATATTATTGGCAGAGGAAGCAGCAAGTATTGTATGCACATAAAAAAGCAAGATCTGTATGAAAATCTTCGGGGATCCAATGGGTGGGCCTTAGGCACCACGACGTCCACTCGCGGTGGTGGGCATACCACAGGGGCCGTCGCAGTTGAAACGGCTGTTACCTTAAATCCGGAACAAGCAAGGAAATTCTATGGGCTTGGGCCAGAAGTTAATCCTCACAAACCTTGGGAATATAGTGGGAGAGCAAAAATGGTTACATATACTGAGATTATTAGCAGGGTATGCAACTCTCTTAGCGTGTGCCTATTTAATACTAATTGGGCAGACTTAGATATGCCAGGGCTGGAGGAGTTAGCTGAACTCTACTCCGCAGCAACCGGGTTTGAAACCTCTGGGGAAGACTTTAGACGTCTGACCATGAAACAACTTAATCTTGAAAAGGCCTTTAATCTGATACATACTGATTTTGACCGGAAAGATGACATGCCAACATCTAGAGACTTGAATGAGCCTATCCCAACAGGGAATCTATCTGGTGGGAAGATCGATGAGGGCGAGTGGAATAAAATGCTTGATGAATATTATGATTTGCATGGGTGGGATAGAAAAACAAGTTTTCCTACTAGAGAAGCCTTAGTTAAAGTGGGCCTCGAAATGGTCGGTAAGGATCTTGAGAAGACTGGTAAATTGGGATAGCGATTAAAGTTTTTGAGAAGCTATTATGGCCAAGCTGATAATTACAGCGGCAATCACAGGGGCTGTGCATACACCTATCATGAGTCCTTATTTGCTCATTACCGCAGAGCAGATTGCCCAGCATGCCGTTGAAGCCAATGAAGCTGGAGCTGCAATTGACCGGAAAGTCGGCTTAGAGCGATAAGACCGACAGGCTCCTAAAGGGAAGAATTGGGCCTTAGAGAGGCAATAAACAAAATCAGCCTCGCTTGATATAATTTGGATTTTGTCACCTAATTATTGTTAATTTTTCTTGCTATCCTTCTCCCTTCAAGATAGAATCAGAAAAACTTTTGAAGGGAGGAGGCCATGATGATAGATCTTTCTACCTACTTCTGCCCTAATCCAAGCTGTAACGATTATGGGATCAGGGGGAAGGGCAATATTACCACCAGTACGCGCTATGGTAAGAATAAGACCCAGTTGCTTCGTTGTAAGACCTGTAACCAAAGGTTTTCTGAGAACCGTAATACTATTTTTATGCACTCAAACTATAGCCGGGAAACTATCCAACGCATTATTCTTGCCGTTAGCGAAGGTACCGGCATTCGCATGACAGCGCGAATCCTCCAACTTGACAAAGACGGCGTCAACCGAATTGTGCTCAAGGCTGGAAATCACTGCAAAAAAATATTGGAAACTCTTATCCATGATCTCTGTCTCACTGAATGCCAACTGGATGAACTGTGGACCTTTGTAAAAAATAGAAAGCTCTTTCCGACGAAGACTTCGAAAAAGCCTATGGCCGCCACTGGATCTGGGCCTCCCTCGACCCTGAATCCAAGTTGATCATCAATCTCTTCATCGGGCAAAGGAGCTTAGAAGACTGTACCGTGTTCATTGGCGACCTCGTAGAACGCATACGAACAAAACCGCTTTTCATCTCCGATGAATTGCCCCCATTACCAAACAGCCCTGAGGGAGCACTATAGTCACTGTGAGGATCACCCAAAGAGCGGCAAACGCGGCCGCCCTAGAAAGCCAAAGCTTTTGATTGATCCTGACCTACAGTATGCCACGGTCCATAAGATACGAGAAAATGGCAACGTGATAAGGGTTGAGCGTACTTTTGTCTTCGGAGATCCGGAGACCATCGAGCAAATCCTCAAGGCATCGAGGGTAAGCAGAGGTATTAATACGTCTTTCATCGAAAGGTCAAACCTCACCTTGAGAAATCACAGCAGAAAGTTCACGAGAAAAACGCTTTGTTTTGCCAAGCAAAAACAGGCATTGGAGGCGCAAACAAGCATCATCATCACGTAGTACAATTTTTCATTGCCTCATCGTGGCTTAACGCTGAGAGATTCAACCGGCAGAAGAATCAAGAGAGCTGCTGCTATGGCTGCTAACCTTATTGATCGCATTTGGCCTATGGGGGAAATAGTGGCATACCCAATGAGTTAACAATAATTAGGTGACACTACCGGATATTACGGTGATGTACAGCGTGGTAGACACGGTGGGCATGAACAGCATGGTAAGACGTCTTATGCGTAATGGCGCCGGCGCGGTAAGCGGAATGGTGGAGTCCTACGAACCGGCCAAGGAGACAACGAAGGTATCCATCGCGATTACGGAATTTGGTCACTGTGAAAAAGGAGCCCACTATATCAGGGAACTCCTTCATGAAACATGCAGCGTCACCTCATTTCATTCAACCGGATTCGGTGAAAAAGCGGTAATGGCGTACGTCAATCAAGGTCTGTTCGATGCCTTTATCGATCTTGTGCCCGCTGGTTTCAGTGAATATTTATTTGGGGGTAAGCGTAATGCCGGACCTGACAGGTTGAGCGCAGGCAGTGATCTTGATATGCCCTATATTATAGCTCCGGGCGGATTCGATATGATCGGCTGCGGACCTATTGAAAGATTGGATGCTAACGATCCTCTTTGGGAATCCTTAAAGCCGGCAGAAAGGAAATTCCATATCATGGACTCTGCACGAGCCGAGGTAAGGACAAGTGCCGAAGAGATGAAAAGACTCGCGATCGAAGTCGCCAAAAGATTAAACCAGCGACAGAGTAAGAATCGTGTAAAATTTATGATACCTTTGAAGGGGTTTTCTTCTCCGGGCTCAGAGGGCGGCTCCCTGCATGACCCGGATTCAGACAAGGCGTTTATAGAAACTATTAAAGAGCACCTGGACCCGGAAATAGAGATCATAGAGGTCGACGCCGATATAAACAGTCCGGAATTTGCTGAGGAAGTGGTCCAGGTCCTCTGTCGAACATTACATTGAGTCGAGTGGACCGGCTCCTTCCGATGCTATAGGTTGAGGTTTTTTATCCGTTTGCCGCCTGGTTTCCCTTATACGGATGTCATTTCACTCGCCTTCGCCAGGATGCCCCGCGCGGAAGCGCAGGGAACTTCACGTTACCATAATCGCCCGCCATTCTCATTGTGTACCCCTACGATTCCTAGCGCAACACCGCCGGCTCGATTCTTCAATGCGCGAGCCGCGCTGCTTCGATCATCAGGGTGTCCCCTTGAAATCCGCCGGCAGCATACTGTGTGAACAAAGAGAGCCTGACTTCTGTTTTCTATACATGGAGCTCGACAATATCGCCATCCTGAAGCACGTGATCTCTCTGAACCATCTGGCCATCGTAGACCTGAGCTCCCCAGAGCCTGGCGAATTTCAGTTTTGCCGACAAATCCTTGTGGATCTTCAGGGCGAGCTCCTCCAGCGTAGATCCCTTCTTCAGAACAAAAGGCTCGGCAAGGTCCGGCTCCTTTCCTGGAACCTTGGTGTAGATGCGGATGATATCCAGTGCATGAAAGATCGACTCCTTCAGTGCATCGAGGTTACGGCCTGTCATGGCTGACACGGGTATCACAGGCCGATCATCCTCCAAAAAGGACTGAAATATCTCGACGTTCTCCTCGCTCGACTGATCATCGATTTTATTCGCGATCACCAGAAGCGGCAGCAATGTCCATCCGGCGTTGTCTTCAGAGAGCCCTCCCCATCCCCGTGGCACGATTCTGCGCTCCTTGAGAACGGAAAGGGTCTCCTCCAACTGCAGGAGCGGATCGGTGTGCACATCAACCACCACGAGCATAGCGTCTGACCTTCGCACCATATCGAAAAATAACGGCTCCATGTATTCCCTGGTTATGGGGGGTGTGTCGATGAGCTGAATCTGAATGCCCTCGAAGTTCATCATTCCCGGGGTTGGGTTCCAGGTGGAGTGGGGAAAATCCGCAACGACGGGATCGGCATTCGTGAGGGCTGCCACCAAGGCGGACTTTCCAACGTTCGGCGTACCGATTACGACAACCTGGCCGACCCCTTCCCTCTCAACCTTAAAGCTGCTCTCCCGTTTCCCTACCTTCTTTTTCTCGTGCTGTTTGATCCTGAGCTTAGAGATACGACGACGGAGATCGGCCTTGAGCTTGTCCGTCCCCTTATGCTTGGGCATAATGGCAAGCATCTCTTCGAGGGCAGCGATACCCTCGGCAGGGCTCTTGGCCTGCCTGTATCGCTGTTCAGCCTCAAAATATGCTGGCGGCAGATTCGCAGGCACTATGTGCGGACCTATGGATAGTTGATTCAGCGTAGGGTGCCATTGCGCTAACTGTCTCTATTTATTGCAGTATCTTCAGGTAATGTCAACCTAGCTACGTGAGGTACGGTGCCCACTGTGCGGCGGTATCTGCAATATATCCTGGCGGGAGATTGGTATCGATCCGATTGTGCCCCGGCAAGAGGATATCCACCTCGATCTCCCCGAGTCGAAAAAGGGATTTCTTGTGCTCGGCTCCGCTCGCGCCATGCAGGTCAAAACGACCTATGGCATAATCCGCGTACACCACATCGCCGGGGATAAGGATCTTACGCTGGCGATCGTATAATGCAATGCTGCCCGGGGAGTGCCCCGGGATGTGCATGACCTCCCATCTGATGCCGCCCAACTCCAGCTCTTCCCCTCCATTGAGTCTCCTATCAACTTGAAAGCTAAAGGAACCTGGCTTCAAGTTATACTGGGTCATACACATACTCTTGAACATCTCCATCCCATAGACGATCCTATCGTCGCCTGACTCCAGCGGCCTTGCCTCCAGCTCATGTACCCATAATTCGGCCCACGGGATCCGCTCCAGTATCTCGGCGAGACACCCGATGTGATCCAGGTGCGTGTGGGTCATGACAACTCTCTTGATCGAGGTAAAATCTATTCCCAGACTATCGATGGAACCCAGCTTGTAGTCGCCCTTGCCCATAAGACCGGCATCGATAAGCGAGAGATCCTCGGAATCCGGCTTCCCGATAACATACATATGGGAGTCAGGAATAAATTCATCCTGTCCTTGGATGAAATATACCCCTTCTGCTACCTGCTGTGCCATGAATCACTCCTTTTATCTACTATTGCATGGAAGATCCCCAACCAAGAACATAATCAGCGAGATCCCTTTCGTAAAGTCTTTTCTATCCCGTCTAGGCATGATAGACGCAAATTCTGTATCCCTGCAATCCGAAGCAACCAACGTGAGGGAAAGACGGATCGACCAATTCACCCATCAGCTAAGAGCATGAAACTGAATATCTTCAAACAGTTACCCATCCCTCCCTGCCATACCGAGCTATGGCTCAAACTCCGCCAGGATGAAGGTATGGTCCGACGGCTTCTCCATCTGCCTGGGCCCCACGTCGACCCACGCCCTCGTGGATTTCTCAGCGAGGCACTCCGTTGCCCATATATGATCCACCCTCCATCCAAGTCCCCGGCGAAGGGCATGGGGGATCCTATAATCCCAGAAGGTATAGGCCCTCTGCTCAGGGTTGTGCCTTCGGAACACATCGACAAAGCCCCATGATTTGACCGCGGCGAGGGCCTTGTGTTCCTGGGGATGGTATCCGATACTGCCCAAAAGGCCCTCGGGATCATAGACATCCATCGGCTCAGGGGCCACATTAAAATCCCCTGCCCATACGAGGGGCTCGTTGGGCCGGAAGTGATTTGAGAAGTATTCGTGGAGTTGCTCAAACCACTGGAGCTTGTATTGGAACCTCTCGGAGTCAGGTGCGGTTCCCTGAGGCATATAGGTGTTTACAAAGGGGATATCATCGATGTAGGCCGTTATCATCCTTGCCTCTTCTCTGTCTTTATCGTCTAAACCGAACCATACCTTCTCCGGTGGCCTCTTGCTTAGAATGGCAACACCATTAAAGGCCTTCTGACCCCAAAAGGTGCAATGGTAGAAAAGGTCTTCAAAGGCCTCCCTGGGGAAATCATCGTCCTGAACCTTGGTCTCCTGGATACACAGCACATCCGGGGCTTCTTTCTCAAGCCAACTCGTGAGTATGGGAAGGCGTGCCCGTATTCCATTGGTGTTAAAGCTCGCAATCTTCATGATTATCACCCACCTCTCGTGCCGATCCCTTCTCCCCTGCCAGAGGCAGTTGCTGGGGCGCCCGGCCTTCCAGGAACATACACGGCTGCAAAGGGCTTGTCAAAACCCGCATGGACATGTCCTGCGGGCAAACCAGGAAACTACGAGGTTAGCTCCCTACATGCTGATTGTGTGGCTATATGGGTCAGACAACACACGCGGCATACGGCGTAAGGCATAAGGTTCATTTTTTGCCCTGCGCCTTTTCATCCTGAACACTCTAGCTACGAGGCATGGGTATAATAATAACCATGGATTCAAAGTTGAAGTGAATCTTAAAAGGGAGTTAATCACGCGATATGGACAAGCCAGCCAAAGGGATCTTCCTTGCGGCCATACTGAATACGTATGATCTCCTCATAGAGTCTCTTTGAGAGCTTTCCGGTACTCCCGTTACCCACGCTGTAATCCTCTCCCTTATAGGAGATCTCTCCTACAGGAGAAATGACCGCAGCAGTGCCGGTGGCGAACATCTCCTTTAATGACCCGCTTTTACATCCATCGATAACCTCATCGATGGAGACCTGCCGCTCCGAAACCTTGATGCTCCAGTCCTGGGCAAGCCTGAGTACGGAATCCCTGGTAATCCCCGGCAGGATAGTGCCTCCGAGTGGCGGAGTAACAAGTTCCTCATGAAGATAAAAGAAGATATTGCTAGTGCCGACCTCCTCCGCATACCGGCGTTCTTTTGCATCGAGCCACAGAACCTGGGTGTAGCCCTTCTGGGCCGCTTCCTTGGAAACAATGAGGGTTGGGCCATAATTAGAAGATGTCTTGAAAGATCCCGCACCACCCTTTGCCGCGCGTATATACTCGTCCGAGACGTAAATCCTCGTGGGACTAAAACCCTCCGGGTAGTAAGCGCCCACTGCACAGAGCACGATAAAGAAGAGGTACTGACTTGAAGGCCTCACCCCAAGGGCAGGCTCAGTTGCAATCATGGTCGGCCGAATATACAGCGATGTCCCCTCAGATGTAGGAATCCAATTACGATCAAGCAAGACGAGCTCCTTCACGGCTTGGAGAAATAGATCAGGATCCACCTCAGGCATCACGATTCTACGCGCTGATATATTCATGCGCTCGATATTCTTCTCAGGCCGGAAAAGCCCTATTCCGCCGCCCTCCAGGTGATAGGCCTTAAGGCCCTCGAACACCTCCTGATTGTAATGCAGAACGAGGGCAGTTGGATCGAGACTGAGATCATGGTATGGCTCAATGCGTGCATCATGCCACCCTTTTCCCTCACGATAGTCCATGAGAAACATGTGATCGGTGGTGTATTTTCCAAACCCCAGTTCTGAGTCATTTGGGCGTGGTTTCTGCCCGATTGTCGTTGATTTCGTTACCCTGATTTCCATACCTACCCCCTTTTCATTTGATAATCATATTCTACCATGACAATCCTGATCCCTTGCCGGTTGATCGAGGAATCGTTGAACCAGTATCACGTTTGTGCCTTGAGAACCCTATCATGGTTTAAAAAAATCCAAAAAAAACCCGTTACCAGGCGGGCCTGATAACGGGTTTTACGATTTCTTGACTCTCACGGCATTATCAGGCCCGGCAGTCTCAGACTGCCTACCATAAGGACGAGCAACAATAGTACCATGCGCGCCTCTGTTGCTCGGATAATGCACCTCACATGTACGATTATGGAATTCATTCTCTCTGATATATCCACTCTGCAAATCTATTTGATTATGTATAAAACAGCACGGTGAATGTCAACCATATTTTTCACGACCTATGAAAGAGCGCGATACTTTTCCAACGATTCTATCCTTCTCAAGGTCCCTACCGATTGCCATCCACGAGCGGTTCCTTATGACATTATTGCCATATTGTTGCTGGAACCTCCTTAACGCATCGGAACCCAAGCCAGTGCGCGCCGTTCGCGGGATCCTCAGGGGTCCATCGGCAGGTGACCCTTACAAATGCGGCCGAGCCCAAAAAGCATCCTCCTCTCATGGGCAAATACTCCCCTTGCCATGTTCCCTCGCACATCTCCCATACATTGCCGCACATATCATAGCACCCATAGGGGCTTATCCCCTCGTGGAAGATCCCTATTTCTGAGGTGCTCCCGAGGCCGTATTCCCTCGAGTTGCATCTATCCGGGAGGAATTCATGCCCCCATGCCCACCAGCGGCTATCAGACCCCCTACCCGCTTTCTCCCACTGTGCCTCGCTGGGAAGCTTCTTGCCTGCCCACGTGGCATACGCCCTTGCATCGTTCCAACCTATGAATACCACGGGCTGCATAGGCTGATTCCATGAGGGATCGTTCCAGAGCAAAGGCTCCCGATGCCCTGTATCTTCCACAAACCGATGGTACTGGTAATTCGTAACGGGATATCGATCGATATAATAGCTACCGAGCGAAATAGTGCGGGCGGGTATCTCGGTTGCAAAGAGGGGAACCTGTGCCCCATCCATCATGAATATCCGCCGGAGTTCATCCTCGGTTATCCCCATGGTAAATGAACCCTCGGGCACCAACACCATCTCAGCCCCATCTATCGGGCACACGATAGTCTCGGGCAAAGGCCCGCGGCCAATCTCGCTCCGTATATCCCAGCGATTTTCTCCTGTTGTGCGCATTCAGGTGCCCAGGAAACCCTTTCCTGCCGATCCCCTTCCCTCGATTATGCGCTCCTTTTCACACATTCTGTACCATATTCCCGGAAAACCGGCCGACTATCCCTTGATCCCCTTGACCGCCTCAGTTATCTCGGGCAGGATATTACCATACTATCAGCTCCGGCTCTTACGTCCACAGGTGGGAAAGATCCGGGGGCAGCGCGATACGATTCCCCCTCTCATCCTCTCCGTAATTAAACTCTGACAGGCGTTTTAAGTCGCGAAGCGCCCTCTCATCGCCTATGAAAACTACCTTTCTATGGCCCTTCCGGGAAATCAATCCCCCTGCCATGGTGATGCTGAGAACGCTGGTCGCATCATATTCCTGGCCGTCGACCATCATGCATAACCTGGTCCCGTAGTATGCCGCTATCCTGGCCACCAGGGTGGCCGGCCTCAGGTGAAAGCCGAGTTTCTGCGGGACCCTCAGCTCACAGGTGCCTATCTTTATGTACCTGCCGAGAATATCATCGGCCAACCCTTTTCCTGTTTGCAGATATCTGTTGGCATAAAACAACGCGAAGTTCACCATGATATCCAGTATGCGCGTTGTATTGATGATCTGGGATATCCCACTGCTCCCCCCGCGTTGCATGGCAGTGTGTATATGTCGCTGGTACATATGGGAAAGCCAGTTGATCACATCCACCAGATGCAAGGGCAGCGATATATATCCTCTAAACCTCTTCAATCCCTCATCCTGTGATTCCAACGGCGTACGTTTTATATAGTGATCATAACTGGACTCAAGATTATGGATGAGCGTGATCACCTCCCTCGATCTCTCTTCGTTTATTACATCAGGAACCATATCCTTAAGCTTGCCTAATTGTACCTTTCCAAAGTTCCACTCAAAGAACTCCCACTTTTCAATCACTCTATGGTACTGTGTTGCAATCCCGGCAACAATGTTCTGGGCGCTAAAACCCTCTTCTTCATTCATGGTATAGGGGAGACGCTTTTGGGGATAGATCTCGCTGAAGAACTCCTCTTTCAATGTTCCTTTGGGTATGACCATGCCAAGCCGCTTGGACTCCCTTCTCATCTCTTGATAAAGGGAAAGAATGGTTTTATCGATAAACGTGGATGCCTTCTTGGTTTCTTGAAAAAACTCCTCTGCTTCATCCTCATAGAGTTCATAGGCCAGGTATCGGTACAGAATGTGCTTCAGGATAAAGGCAACCTTTGAGAGGTTTCTGATACAGGCAACGATCTCCACGAAGAAATACCAGTTCTTATTGTCCCTGGCACAGTGATCATCCAGAAAACTCTCTAGCTCCTCGGACTCCTCAATGAGATGGGCATAGAACCTCCTGGGCAAAGGCTTCTTGTGTGTGTGGAGATAGGTGTAGATCTTAAGAAAATTCCGCGAGTGCTCTTGCGCCAATTTACGGAACTCGTCCTCAGTGATGACCTCGGTCAAGGACTTTTTCATGGAACCTCTTCCTGCCTTATGGGTTATAGTATTTGACTGTATTTCAAGATCTGGCGGCCTTATCGAAAATAATCGATATTATAATACCCGGATAGAGCTGATGTAAGGGCCTTTCTCATCTTCATTGATGTAGATGTCAACGCTCTTATCCTTGAAAAAGCGTTCATTATACCGTATGGGAAGATTACCCTGTTTGAATCTGAAAACAATAGAGTGCCCTACAAATTGCATCTCAAATTCGCTGTCATGGATGATCATGATGCTTTTAAAGTAGGTATCTTTTTCGACGAACGTGGGTATATCATCGACGGTGAACTGAAACCCGTTCCGTATATAGGTAAGAGCCCCTTGATCTCTGATAACACTTTTAGCGATGAAATCTGCCACGGCCTTGCAGGCCGGCGTAATGCAGTCGCCGCCGGGAAAATCCCACGGCGTGCCTTTCAACCATTTTCTATCACCTGCGCTTAACTGAATGCTGCGGAAGTTGGATGCGGTGAATACCCTAAATTTGTCTGCATACGTAAAGCCATCCACCGCCTTGGATGCCCATGAATGTATGGCCTGAGCCAAAAACAGCACTTTATCCTTATAGATGAGATCTTCTTGCCTCAGGTCTTTTGCGAAGCTTCTCAAGATAGTGAGCAGGGGCGTGAGGCCCTGATTTTCAAGAAGCCTCGCAGCATTAACGATTGCCTCTTCCCAGAAATAGGCCCTTTTGATCCTGTTGGATTGTAATGCCTCGGTAAAACTGAGCCCGGGGAGGAGGCTTTCCTGGGGATAAAAGCCGAGCCTGAAGAGCTCAAACTCTTTATCGCCATGGTTACGAAACAATACGGAATGGTATCTATGGGTGATATCCTCAGCGCTTACGGCAATGAGAATCTCATCATCTTTCACCGCGGGAGGAAACAGGTTTTCAATGACACCAAAGGCCACGGAGGCCGTATTGAAGGCTTGACTATAGGCCTGCAACCCTTCGAGTCCCGAGCCTTTTGCCATATCCACTATGCGTTTTACCAAGCCTATATTCTCTGCATTCTCAAAATTTTTTACTACGATACGAATTTGGACCTGATCCTGAAGGGGAAAGGGGAAACGTCCTGAAAGAGACGTGGAAGTCGCAGGAGATATGCCCAATGATCTATACTTGTACTGGTTTTCTCCTTCTTTCTCGTAGCTGAATGCCATGGTCTTTATGGTTCGGCTCTCAGCCGCGGTGCCAAGCGTAACCTCAATGTAGCCAAGCCCGAATTCCTTTCTATGCAGAAAAATCTCCCTGTACCATGGGGGTTCTGCAATCTCCGGGAGATTCATGCCGATAAGCTTTACCTCCATATACTGTTCCATCGGTTTGAAATCGATCGTTTCATCCGATGGCTCCCCCAAGGAGAATGTATACGCACTACAGGGGCTCTGCGCCTGCAAGATAATCAAAACAAAGGCCAGGAAGAGAAAACACATCTTTAAAGACTTCATCTTGTTCATCTCCCTTGTGGCTATACATACTCTGAGGGACAAATCTTCAATCTTTATAGTTCATTAGTTAGAACACCGTTTGTCAAGAAGAAATATTCGACCGGTTTTTATTTCCATTGTGCAGAAATCTTCTTATTGACTTAACTTCGAGCTGGCAAGCCTACTTTCCTTCCATCGATTAGTTTATCACCCTTCTGCTCAATAAGCAAAAGAGGGAGTCTATTGCCCCATTCACGCCACCGATCTCAAGCCCATCATCTGAATAGCATATCTCCAGCTTCTCGTCACAACATCCGCATTTAAGCAGGTATCGAGGCATTCGTTTCCCCTTTCCTCTTTTGTGATAAATACGAATCTGGGGCTGTCCAAAACGATGTGTGTCGTAAAAACGGTTTATTCTTTTCAATATGTCCATTGGAAATCCTTAATCTATTTCAGGCTAATCGGGACAGGGAGGAGCCTCGCGACTCCCCTCCTCCCACACGCCCCCGATTCTCGGCATCTTCGACCGGCTTTAGAGGGGGACAATGTCCCTATTTCATTGTGATCTTCTTTTCCATCCTCCCACCTTCTTTGTTTATAATGTTTTTTCGGACCTAACCCACAAACCCCGCAGGGTGTGGCAAAAACTCCAGACTCTTGAAACAATGCTTGCCGTATCATTCATCACTATTTTTCCTCTGAGTTGGAATCTTGTCTGTCGACAGGCAGCAGTATTTTTGTTCTGGGCTTGTGGGCTTATCAGGGATAGTAGGTCTTAAAACGTTTTCTTTTAGTAAAGGTCGAAGAATATATTTTCTAAAATATTTATTATCCTTTATTTTTATATGGGCCTGTGAAAGGAGAAAGGCGATTTAGGTGAAAGCTAAAGGCGAAAAAGGTGCAAGGTAAATTAGCTGGGGGAGAATAGCTCATAGCTGATACGATATAAGCGGCCGGGAAAAGCCATCAGGTTCAGGAATTTGCCCCTTTGATACTCTCCAGTTCCTCCCACCTCTCATAGGCCCCTTCCAGCTCCTGCCTTAGCTCTTCGACCCTTGCCCGCGCCTGGGTGATCCTGTCTCCCGGGCTCCTGTAGAACTCCGGGATTGCCATCTGCTCGTACAGCCCCTTCTGCTCCTGTTCCAATCTTTCGATGCGCCCGGGAAGGGCCTCCAGCTCCTTCCCCTCCTTGAAGGTGAGCTTCAGGGGCTGGTCCTTTTTCTCCCGGCGTTTCACGTACGGGCGCCCCCTGCCGGGCTCTTTTTCGTCAGCCGGCCTTGGCCGCTGGCGAAGCCAGTCGTCATATCCTCCTGCATATTCCGTTATCACGCCGCCGGCCTCAAACACAAGGGTGCTGGTCACCACATTGTTGAGGAACGCCCGGTCATGGCTCACGAGAAGTATGGTGCCGGTATAGTCCAGCAGCCGCTCCTCAAGAAGCTCGAGGGTCTCCATATCAAGGTCATTGGTGGGCTCGTCCAGCACGAGCACATTGGAAGGCCGCGTAAAAAGCCGGGCAAAGAGCAGCCTGCTCCTCTCTCCCCCGGACAGAATGCGCACAGGGCTCCTGGCCCGGTCCGGCGTGAAGAGAAAGTCCTTCAGGTAACCGATCACGTGGCGCTGGCTGCCATTGATCTGGACCGTGTCCTTGCCGCCGGCCACATTTTCCTGAACCGTCGCGTCCTCGTCCAACTGCTCGCGGAGCTGGTCAAAATAGACCACCTCCAGCCTGGTCCCTGTCCTGACCCGGCCCCTGTCCGGCGCCATCTCCCCGATCAGGATCCTGAGAAGGGTGGACTTGCCGATGCCGTTGGGACCGATAATGCCGATCCGGTCCCCCCGTATAATCTTTGTGGAAAAGTCCCTGATAAAGACGACTCCACCGTAGCCGTGGCTGATCTTCGAAGCTTCGATGACCAGCTTGCCTGTGGATTCCGCCTCCTGGATCTGTATCTTGGCGCTGCCTGCCTGTCTGCGCTGGGCCTGCTGCGCCTCCCGCATCTTCATGAGGGCGCGCACCCTCCCCTCATTCCTCGTGCGCCTCGCCTTGATCCCCTTCCTGATCCACTCCTCCTCCTTTGCCAGCCTCCGGTTGAACTGTTTCCTCTGCACCTCTTCCACATCCAGTGCTGCCTGCCTGCGCTCCAGAAAAGTCCTGTACCCGCAAGCCCGGTTCACGAGCCGGCCCCGGTCTATCTCAATGATCCGTGTGGCAAGTTTCTGCAGGAACACCCTGTCGTGGGTGACAAAGATGAGGGTTCCCCTGTACTTCTGCAGGAATTCCTCCACCCAGCCTATGGCGTTTATGTCCAAATGGTTCGTGGGTTCGTCAAGGAGGAGTATGTCCGGTTCTGCGACAAGGGCCCTTGCAAGGAGAGTCCTGCGCCTGAATCCAACGGAAAGGGTCTCAAACCGGACGTCAGGGTCCAGGGAGAGCCGTGTCAGGACCTTGTCGACCTGCTGGCGGATCTGCCACCGCTGTGACCCCTCCAGCCTCTCCTGCAGAAGGCCAATCCTCCTGAGCATGAACTCATCTGCCCCGTGCGCAAGGCGTCTTGTCAGCTGGTGGTACTCCTCCAGCAGTGATCCGACCCCGGCAAGCCCGCCTGCCACCACCTCGTGGACAGACCCCATAAGGTCGGTCGGCAGCTCCTGGGGAAGACCTGCCAAGCGTGTCCCCTTCTGAAAGGTAATCACTCCGCTGTCAGGCTCCATCCTTCCGCTTATCAGCCTCAGCAGGGTGGTCTTGCCCTCGCCGTTATGTCCCAGAAGGCAGACCCTTTCCCCCTTTTCCACCTGCATATTTACCTTTTCCAGCAGGGGCGCCCCTCCAAAGCCGACGCTCACATCCTGTAAACTCAAAAGAGCCATATCATCCAAAAACCCTATTCACGATTCTGTTAACCCTGCATTTTGCACTCAGAAGGCAACTGAAAAGACCGGGTATTTCAACTGTCTTATGTTGATTCTCTCGAGGTGGGATGGTTGGGCATGTTCAAGGAAGTTCCGGCTCCATCGGGGTTTTCTCGCACGACACTCGAATCATTTTGGTTCCTTCAACTTTCCGGAAGAAGATCCAAAAACCCGGAGGGCATCAATCTTTTCCTGGACCTCTCCCTGTCGCTCGATCAACCTGTTCATCTCATCCTCGGACATGGGATTGGCAAACAGCTCGTTGACTAAGGCAACGGTTTCCTGCAGTCCCTCTTCTACAATATCCCGAACCGTTTTCGTGTTGTCCAGCTCCGGTTCCTGATCGAGAAGGCCGACTGTAAGACCAGGTGA
>Ga0315552_1001254_pt1 | contig 15389 bp, 9 predicted proteins | sample SalMarSW160170MG_2_FD_203102 | JGI IMG/M metagenome (GOLD analysis project Ga0315552, IMG submission 203102) | Salt marsh sediment microbial communities from the Plum Island Ecosystem LTER, Massachusetts, United States - Salt Marsh Sediment SW1601-70 ...
ACAGCCGCCCTCATCATTTCCGCCCCGCCGGATGCGTGAACGTTGAGCATTTTCACGCCCAGTGACGCCGCCGCTTCCACCGCCCTCGAAACCGTGTTCGGAATATCGTGAAACTTCAAGTCGAGGAAAACCTCTTTTCCGTGCCTCTTGACAAGCTCCACCGATGACGGGCCGCACCTTGTGAAAAGCTCGGAACCTATCTTGTAAACAACCGCTCGCTGCCCCGTCGCCCGGACCACATTCTCCGCTGCGTCGAGGCTTCTGACGTCGAGAGCGATAATGACTCTTTCTTCCGGCGGAATTTCCTTCATCTTCGAAGCATCCCTCGTTTGGCGTGCTGTGAGCTGTTCTCTCTCAGTTGCCCTTTCATCAAATATACTACGGCCGAGCCGCTGGCACAATAGCTCTCTTTGCGAGGGGGTCGCTACGTTTACGCGGCAGAGGAGTTGCCTTTCGATTGTTTCTCGCCCGTTGCATGCTTCCGACTGATGAACGGCAATGGTAAGATAAATGCCGGCGTTACGGCGGCGCCTCTGGGTGCCCTGCGCACTCTGCGGTTCCACCCTTAGCCACCCACGAGTGAGGGATTCCACCCTGTCCCTCTTTTCACTTGACCTTCCGGGGGAGGCCCGCTAATTTTGTCTCGATATTTTCTTCCGCCAGTGAGACGGAACGGCACTGCAGATGGCGAGCAAAAGAAGGTCGAGCCAAATGGGCCGCTGCGAATGAGGCTTACGTAATGGAGGAACGAGCGTATGAACTGTCCTTCTTGTGGAAAGGCGATTCGACCTGAGGAGAACGTTTGTCCGTACTGCGGCAGCACGGTTCGTCAGCCCGCCGGCACCGCGGGCGCGGGGGAAACCAATGTATCGGAATTACGCCGCCACAGCAGGGAGCTTGAGCAACTTCTCCGCTACACTCCGTCGGCGGTCGGCACGGGGGCGGGCCTGCTAGTGTTGTCGGTATTTGGGTTTGTTTTCACAGCGTTCGCCATTTTTTTCATTGTCACGTCAAAGGGGGCGGGGGCGCCAAAGTTGTTTCAGGTCTTCCCGCTCATCTTCGTTTTGGTTGGCGTGGTGATGATGGGAGCGGGCGTTCGCGGGCTGGTGAAGCTCAGCACATCGCCGCTTGAACGCCTCCCCGCCGCTGTTGTGGGAAAACGGCAGGACTATTCAAGCTCGAGCCGTGGGTCAGGCAGCACCAGTTACTATATCACGATCGAGACCGAGGACGGGCACAGAAAGGAACATACCGTCCGCGGCAGGCTCTACGGGGAGGTCGAGAGAGGAGACGCCGGCGTCGCCTACCTCAGAGGCGGCTACCTCCTTGACTTCAGGCGAGTTCGCCTCAAGCACACTTGAACTCCCCCGGAATCCCTGGCCTTCCTTCCCACACGTTTTCTGCGAAGCATCGCCCCCCGCCGAGCCTTGACATTTTCTCCAAAGTGGTGGAGACTGTTCGGCGTCAGGTTCGGGTGTCCGGATTGTCAAAGATGCTCGGATTCTCGCGCTGCCGAGAACGGACCAACGGAGAAACGCTATGAGCAAGATAAGCTACGAGGAAATCGCAGGGATGATTGACCACTCTCTGCTCAGTCCCACGCTGACCGAGGACGAGCTGGAGGCGGGATGTCTTCTGGCTCGCCGACTCAGGGTCGTTAGCGTATGCGTCAAACCGTATTTCGTGAGCCGTGCGGTAGAGCTGCTCCGGGGAAGCGGCGTTCGAGTCGGCACGACGATAGGTTTTCCTCACGGCGGGCACACCACGGCGGTTAAGCGACAGGAAGCTATGGACGCATGCAAGAACGGAGCAGTGGAGCTGGATATGGTCGTCAACATCGGCATGGTGCTCAACGAAAATTGGGGTTACGTGAACGACGACATCAAGGCGGTGCTGGAGGTTGCCCGCGAGCACGACGCCATTCTGAAAGTCATTTTTGAGAACTGCTATCTGGGAGACCGGCATAAGATCAAGCTCTGTGAGATTTGCTCGCGGCTCGCCGTTGATTTTGTCAAGACATCCACGGGATATGGTCCCGGAGGCGCCACCGAGGAGGACATAGAGCTTATGCGAAAACATTGTTCCCCCTCCGTTCAGGTGAAGGCGGCGGGGGGAATCCGGTCGCTGGAGCGTGCCCTCCGCGTCCGAGAACTTGGGTGCACTCGCATCGGCGCCACCGCAAGCGAGAGGATTCTATCAGAGCTGAAGGCGAAATCAGCCCAATAGCAATACTCCGGAGGAGAAGGCTTGGTCTATGAGAAATAGCCCGACGCCGGGTTGTCGAAGCGGGTGACCGAGCATGAAGCTGAACGCGTGGTTTTCGGGGTTACTTTTGGCCTTTATCGGTCTCCTGTCGGCGATGACATGGGCTGCGGAGAGCCTCGGGGAAGCTCATCGAGGCGCGCAAGGATGCCCTGATGGCCGTCAAGCTTCGGCCAAAGAACCGGCAGTACAGGCAGTTGCTTCTGGGGATAGATGAAATCATCGCCCGGGGGAAGCGATAGTTGCACCGGGCAAGACTTTTGGCCGCGCTCGGATCGCGGCCGGGAAGATAGCTCAGCGGGGTCTGGACAGCATGGCTCCGCGAGGGGGGGGCCGGGCGCTCTTTTTCACAGATTGAAGCCTCGGAGCTCGTCCGCGCTCTTTCCCACCGCGAGGGGACACGTTTGGAACCAATCAAACGAGAACGCGATCCTCAGCATTGAAAAGACAGCACCGCTTCTTGCCGACCGCGACGTTATTTTTTCAAAGGAAGGATTTCTATCTTTCGGAATTCGGTGGGATGGCTCTCCGCCTGAAGGGCTATGTAACCTTCATGCAGCATCTTGTCTCCATTTTTAATCAGCCTCTTGCCGTCAGGGTCATTTTCGTCAAGCTGTGGCTTCTCATACTCGAACACGGTCTCACCGTTCATGATGTGCTTGATGGTGGAATTGCCGTGAACCTGCACTTCGACCGTCACCCACTGGTCGCCATGATACGTTTTTGAACGGGATTCAGTGCAGTGGCGGGTGATCAGCTTGCCGTCCATTACGATATTCGTACCTGGCGTGCACACATTGGCGGTCGGACGTTTATCCTTGCCGTTGCCGCCAAGGAGCTGAACCTCGACGGAAACCGGAAAGTTCTGATCCTTTCTCATGCTTTCAGGCGACTGGCAGTGGAACATGATCCCGTTATTCCGGAGGGCCCATCCCGGAGCTCCAGGAACCTGGTTTCCCACGAACCGGTATTCCACTCGCAGGATGTAATGTGAGAATTTGTCCTTGTAAAACAGGTGCCCGAATTCTCCGTTGAACTTATCGTACTGATCGTAAGACACCTTTAGGATTCCATTCTCGACTCGGAAAGTGTTTTTATAGTTGTCATTCAGTTCATGGCCTGCGAACTTGACCTTCCACCCCTTAAGGTCCTTGCCGTTGAAGAGGCTAATCCAACCCTTCTTACCCTTGCTGTCCTTTCCCTCGGCGCAAAGCATACTCGCCAGGCCGATGCAGAGGGCCAACGAGACGCCCAGCCACCGATTCATGGTCGAGAGGAGATCTTTGATAGTAGGCTGACTTCTCATCATTGTCATTTGCTCCTTTCTGATGTATTCGGTACGCCTGAACAAGTAAAACTATCATTCCCGCACGGACAGTTCAAGCCAAAACCTAACCCAACTGTAATGCCTCAGTCTCGGGCTGATAGCCGGCCGAGGCGGAGGAGGCAAGACGGGAACAGCAGATTAACGCAAAGGCGCAGAGAATAAGGTGAGAAGGACACCCCGCCATGGCGGGGCGGCAGTCCCGAGGGCGTCTCGCCCTCGGCGGGGGCAGGATGCCACCGGCACAAGGGCTACTCTGCGTCCTATGAGCTCCGAACCTCAGCCGCCGGTAACTGAGGGATTACACCCAACTGTAATGCGTCAGTCTCGGGGTAGATGAACTCACCGCGGAGGCGCGCGGAGAAAATATTTACGCATCTCCGATGGACGCACGGGACAGTCCCACGGGCGGCTGGCGGGCCTGGCGGGGGGTTCCGTTTTCCTTTTTGGCGAGCGCCCGTCACTGTGTGCTCTGAAGGCAAAATGATAGCGAGGCGCGCAAGGACGCTCCGATGGCGGTCAAGCTTCGGCCAAAGAACCCGCGGTACAGACAGTTACTTCTGCGGATAGATGGAATCATTGCCGGGGGGAAGGGATAGGTCCTCTGGCCGCGACTTTTCTGCCGTGGGCGCACTCGGATGGCCGGGGGAAATGGAGCGCCGTCCTCTGAACAACCCGGCTCTGCGAGCCGACAGCGTGCAACCAGACAGGACGCGATCGTCCGGTCAGCGGGGGGGTGGTGAGAAAGGGCTCAACCAATCGGCCTGCCCGCCCGTGCCAGGGTCGTGACCGAGTCGCTCAAGGAGTGTCTCGCGGGCTTGTGAGCGGCACGGTCCATTCCCTTGCTCTTGGGGCTTCACTGCGACGCCCAGATAGCACTATTACTTTTCGGAACTGAATCGCACAGCATTCAAACATCTCGGAAATGGCGAAGAGTGTCGGCCTCTCTGCGCTTTTGGCGGTGAATGCTCTACGAAATTCCTGGAGCATGGGCCTGAGCGGGCAGACCCGATTAGCTGATCAATCCGTCATGTGTAACGACGGGGACGACCTCCGGCGTCCCGGGGAAAACACCCCACAGCGACACTGGCGAAGAGACGTTCCCTTCTTGTGGTTAATTCAGCCTTTTGCTTTTTGCAAAGGCTTCTTGTTGACAAAAAGAACTAAGCGGCGACACCTGCACGCTTTCACGTCAAGACACAAGCAATACCCGTGCCCAATTAGCAGGTTTTTGTATCTCCTTGCGTTACAGCGGAATACAACATTTGCCCTTTCTTTCGTGGAATTGCGGATGTTTCCATAAATATACACGGCGACGCTTTTCACACGCTATAACTCTGTTATCGCCTTATCCATAAAAACTTACGCAATGTTTACAAGAATCAACACATTTGCGATTTCGGAAACAATATCCGCTTAGAAAACAGCGTGCTTTTTCCTCTGAAAGAGACTTTCACAGCAGCCATTTGGGGATTCTACGTCGTTGGCGATAGCTCACGTCACCCCGCCACTGATTTCGGATTTTGCGTTCGGCTGACGCGGGCTGCATCCGGCCCGTCCGCGCTGGAGGCGCCGCAGTCCCCAATCCGCAACGCGGGAGCGGTTTTTTCCGCGAAGTACACGCGTCCGCAATAGTGCTGTGTGAGAGGAGCTTTCTGGACACGATAACAGAATAAACGGGACCGTTGCAGGCATGTGAGGTATCCAGTAAAACACAACGTCGCACAGGCCAGTAACCATCAAGGACAGGGAATTGGCGGAGAAGGTCGTCTTATCCTGTTACATTGTCAAAAAAAGAATATGTCGCCGACATTATGAATCAGAGCACTGTAACCCCTCAGTCTCGGGCGGATAGCCGGCCGAGGCGGAGCAGGCAAGAAGGCAACAGCAGATTAACGCAAAGGCGCAAAGTCGCAGAGAATAAGGTGAGAAGGGCACCCCCTGTCTCGCGGGGCTGTGGTTGCATGGGCGTCTGGCGTTTGATTGCCAGGTGCGGCTCAGTGTTGCGGTCTATGTAACGCTGCCCCGCCATGGCGGGGCGGCAGTGCCGAGGGCGTCTCGCCCTCGGCGGGGGCAGGATGCCACCGGCACAAGGGCTACTGTGCGTCCTATGAGAGCCGACCCTCAGCCGCCGGTAACTGAGGCATTACAAAGCACTTAACTTCCGGCTTGTTTTTCAAGGGGAGATAATCAAGTCCTTTTTGCGAGATCCTTCGCCACTTGCCCCTCGAAATAGACTGTCTGCGTCGGGAACGCTATCGAAAGCCCGAGGTTCTCCAGAGCGCGCATGATGGCGAGGTTGACGCGCTCCTTGGTGGCGAGGTGGTCGGCGAAAGCGACGCCCCTCGTGAAATAATAGACAAGCATGTTCAGGCTGGAATTGGCGAACTCGCTAAAGCGGACGATGATGTACTCTTTGTCCACGCCCTCTTCGTTTTGGAGAATCTCGCGGATGGCGGCAACGGCTTGCTCCATCTGGTCGGGAGTGGTCTCATAGGTCACGCCTACGGTCTGATAGACGCGGCGCTTGGGCATCTTCGACCAGTTCTCGATGGCCACGCTGGCTACCGTTTTGTTGGGGATGGATACGACCGACTTCGGCCACGTTCGAATTCGTGTGGAACGGAAGCCGATGTCCTCGACGATGCCTTCCACATCGCCGACTTTAATCCAGTCGCCCACTGCGAACGGTCTGTCGAGCAGGATGAAGATAGAGCCGAAGAAGTTCGATAGTGTGTCCTGGAAAGCCAGTGCGACCGCGAGGCCGCCGATGCCAAGCCCGGCGATGAGACTCGATACGCTGAAGCCGAGGTTCTGAATCACCCACAGGAAACATATAATGCCGATGGTGACCTTCAGCGCCTTGCGTATGAGGGGAACGAGCTGGTCATCGAGCTTCGAGTCGGTGCGCTGGGCGAGCTTTGATAGGTACTGGACGCCGACATCAACGCCGCGGAACAGAAACCAAAGCAGATCGGCGCCCAGAAAAACTTTTATGGCGCCGGAAAGGAAGCCCCGCACGTTCGGCTGCCTCGGCAGTGGTAAAACACCGAACGCAAGGGAAAGTGCGCCAAGTACAAACAGGAAGCCCAGCGGCTTGCTTGCCGCAGTGGCAAGCACGTTGTCGAACGCGAAACGTGTCTTTTCTAAAAGGGGAATCACCTTTTTATCAAACACGAAGTCCGAGACCTTCTTGAGCGCCAGCCCCAAAAAGATGAAAACGAACGCCGAGACGAACCTCCAGAAATGGGCGATGCCGAGAACCTCCTGCTCCATCCAACGGGGCAAATGGGATGAAACGTCAAGTTGCGAGCCACGCTCCGCCACTTTGGAGGTAGTGACAAACTCCTTTGCCGCCTTCGTCGGCTCCGCAGCGCACACACGCGGGGCAGCCTGCAACAACAGCAGGACCACCAGCGCAGCCCCGGTCGCGGGAACCACAAGACGTCGGATAAAACCCGGATTTCGGATTTGGTGTTTCGGACCTGGGATTCGGCATTCCGCATTCCGCAATCTGCAATCGTGATCGTGTTTGGTGTTCGTGCTCATGAGTGCTCTTTCACCCCCTGTATGTTGGAATTTTCGCCGGGCCGGAAATGGTGATGATGGTCGGCTGCCCGCCGCGTTCTTGCCACACGATTCATGTACAGGAACTATCGCCAGAAGCTTTTTCTCACATCAAGTTGGCTGCGCAGCAGAAGAACTCTTTGCGTTCTTGGCGTCTTGGCGAGACAACACGCGGCACACCACGCCTCTCGCAAAGGCACAAGGGCTTCTCCACGAAGAAAGTCGGTTCGAGCGTCTCCTGCTTCTTCAATTCTGAGTCTCGCTTTCGACCGACTCATTACAACAAAAGGGCTTCGGTATCTCAAACCTTTTCTGGCCATACAGCGAGTGACATCGCCATGGCCGTCCGCCGCTTCCGCCTCGCGCGGGACGCCGCAAGGGAGTGGTGCGGCCTTTTGGTGTTTTTGCGTCTATGCGTGAAGCTCTCTCTGCTTCCTCTCCCCGCCACCGAAATGGAGCCACGCCCGATCCGAGCGTACACTATTGTTCTGAAGAGCGCAACTCTGTGCATTCTGACATTGCTCTCTGGATATCGCACGCTCTTCTCTTGGTTTTGGTGAACCGGTTTTCGATTTCCTCAAGACTGAACGGGTATGCTGGCGGATGACAGGTGCTTTTTCTCCGAGGTCATTTGCGTTTACGCTGTGATGCGCCCGCCTGCGGGTATGCTTTTCGCTCGCCTCTACGAATCGCTCCTGGGGCGGGCGCAACACGTCCTCTCGCAAGGTTCATGCCGTTCGGATGGGGCAACTTGTGCCTCTATCTCCATTTCACGAAATCCCACCCAAAGCGGTGATAGCAAAATAGCAGATAAGCACATACGGACACGTCCGAGCTCAGATTCTTCCTTCCGAATTTGCACAAAAGCACCTGGCACGCCTATTGCGTTAGAGGCGCTCAACCGTGCCGGACTGCGCGCCGAGCATCTTGTCGGCAATCGGATACTTTCACGCGGAGGAAAAAGGATCATGGACTGGCCGCATCGTCTATTTTGGAAGGTAGAAGTATATGTGAGCGGAAGATCGCATGCTCTGAGAAAACGCCTACTTCAAAGCTGGCTTGCGATTTGTGTTCTGGCTATTCCAATAGCGTCGCTTTTCGCTGAACCAGTTGATCCGTCGCAGGCTGCGGCTGTTGCCAATGCCTGGTATGAGTTCCGTTTCCGGGACAGTCAGCAATTGAAGATCGGCGAAGCAAAACCGGTGGCGGCGATTACAGCGGGCGACGCCAGGCCTATAGTCGTTAAAGCAAGGACCATCGCTTACGCCTTTGATTTCCCTGCAGGTGGGTGCATCGCGATAGCTGCCGATGATGACCTGTCGCCCATCTTTTACTACTCGTTACGCCATCGGCTCACTGTGCCAGCCGTGCCAGCGGCCCAAGCGATCATAGAAGGCTTCGCAGAGAGGGTCTCCCAACTCCAAGACTCCCCGTATCGCACGACTGGTTCTGCTGATCCCTTCTGGGGGACCCTGGCTCCCCCGAGCGATCCGAAAGGGACACTCCACACTCTTGGACCCTATCGCTTGGGGCCGACCGGCCCTCTGCTGACCAGCACCTGGAATCAGGGTGAGCCGTATAACGACCGGTGCCCTCTATACCATGCAGAGCGCTGTTGGGTGGGCTGCACCGCCACCGCCATGGCGCAGATTATGCGCTATTGGGAACATCCGTGTGTTGGCAGTGATAGTCACTCATATTACTGGAGTCTTGGCGGAAAGACACTGTCGGCGGATTTTGGCTCCACTGTGTACAAATGGGAAAGAATGCCAGACCGACTAACCGTCGCCAGCTCTATGTTAGTTAAGTATGCCGTGAGCACTCTTTGTTATCACTGTGGCGTGTCCGTTGACATGCAATACTCACCGGATGCATCTTCGGCCGCTTTCGATGGGCAAGCTCTGACGAAGTACTTTGGGTATCAGCCTACGCGCTACGCGTGGAGATTGAACTACAACGACGCGCAGTGGTACGACCTGATGCGTGACCAAATCAACAGGCTTCAGCCGGTTTTCTTTAGCATCACTGGCCATGCCCTCGTTCTCGATGGTTACGATACACCGAACCTCGTGCACCTCAACATGGGATGGGGCGGAAAGGACGATGGCTTTTACGCCGTCGGGGACCTTCCGGAAAGCGGCGCTGTCGTGGACATCCACCCCGACTATCCGACGATTTTGCTGTCCCCGACATCGCTGTCCCCCTCTTGTCAACAGGGGAACAACGCCCCCAGCCAAAGTTTCGAGGTGTGGAACTCAGGCGGCGGAACTCTCGGTTATACCGTCAGTGACAACGCCTCCTGGCTCAGTTGCAGTGAAACTGGGGGTACTTCCCTTGGCGAGCACGACACCATCCACGTAACCTACACTACCTCGCGGCTCTCACCGGCAACATATTCTGCCAAGATCACTATCGGGGGCTTTGGGGCGACAAACACACCTCAGGCGATACGGGTCAGCCTTACGGTTGAGCCGCCACCTCCTCCGGAAATCTCGCATAGCCCGACAGCAGTAAACAATACGTGCGAGGAGGGGAGTAGTGCTCCTACCAGAAGTTTTCAGGTGTGGAACTCTGGAGGAAAAACTCTGACCTATTCCATCGGCGATAATGTCTCCTGGTTGAGTTGTAATCCGACGAGCGGCACTTCGAAAGGTGAGCGTGACAGGATCACTGTCAATTACTCTACTTCAGGTCTGTCGGCCGGCATATACTCGGCTACGATCACGCTCACAGCCCAAGGAGCAAGCAACACTCCTCATACGGTCCCTGTTAACCTAACGGTGATCGGACCCCACTCCTCGACCCTTCGGCATGTAGACGTCTCCGCATCCGGTTCGGGTGACGGACGGTCTTGGGAAAATGCGTTCGGGACAATCCAGGAAGGCATAGACTCGGCTTCTGACGGCGAGACAGTCATTGTTTCTCCTGGGGTTTACGTCGAGAATGTCCACTTTCACGGCAAAAACATCACCCTTCGAAGCACTGATCCGCTTAATCCGGACATAGTCGCCAGTACCGTCATTGACGGCAACCAAGCCAATTCCGTCGTAACCTTCTCCGGCGCCGAAGACGAAAGCTGCGTACTTTCGGGCTTCACTATTACAAATGGGAGAGGCGACAATGGCGCGGGGATACGCGGTCAAGAACGTGGGAGTCCTCTCATAACTCATGCCACGATCGAAAAAAATAGAGTGATCGCTAATTCTTCACCTTCTCACGGAGGGGGCATCTCCTGGTGCTACGGCGTTCTGAGGAACAACGTGGTCGCGGGCAACACGGCCGATTGGCTCGGCGGAGGGCTATGGGGCTGCGGGGGTACAATTCACAACAACACCATCGTTGCGAATAGTGCTGACACCGGTGGGGGGCTCTGCTCCTGCGACGGATCGATCATGAACTGCGTCATCTGGGCGAACAGCGCGGCGACCGGTGCTCAGGTCCATGACTCGATTGCGCCGTCCTATTCCTGCATCCAGGATTGGAGTGGAGGCGGTGAGGGGAACTTTTCCGACGACCCACAATTTGCTGACGGTGATTATCGCCTATCGGGGGATTCACCGTGCATTGACGTGGGAAAAAACCATGACTGGATGTGGGACGCGTGTGACTTGGATGGCAATCCTCGCATAATCTACGCGCGGACCTCCCTGACAGTGGACGTGGGCGCATACGAGTATTACGACTACTCATTGCCACCAGCGATCTCGGTGAACCCTATTACCTTGAACAACTTGTGCCACGAGGGGGACAAGGCACCCGGCCAAAGCTTTCAGGTACGGAATGCCGGAGGGGGGACGCTGAGCTATTCTGTCACCGACAATGTGTCCTGGATAAGTTCCATCCCGACCAGTGGGACGTCAATTGGCGGGCCGGATACTGTCAACGTCATCTACGCGACTTCGGACGTGGCACCGGGTTCCTATTCGGCAACGATTACCGTCAGCGCCTCGGGGGCTGTCAATACCCCTGTTGCCATAGCAGTGGACCTGACTGTGAGGCGACCAGCGCCCACCATTGCTCTCAGCACGACATCTTTGACTAATACATCCGTCGAGGGGACCAATGCCCTTAGCCAGAGTTTCGAGGTGTGGAACTCCGGAGAAGTGGCGTTAGACTACTCCATCAGCGATAACGTCTCGTGGCTGACCTGCAGTCCAGCACAAGGCAGTTCGTCGGGCGAGCACGATGTCGTTGAGGTGAGCTACGCTACTTCGACCCTATCGCCCGGCAAGTATTCAGCTACAATCACGATTAGCGACCCCTTGGCAACCAACTCTCCGCAGGGAATTGAAGTGAGCCTGACGGTTACAGATTTCTCACCCGCTATTTCTCTACTCCCCACCTCATTGAGCAACACTTGTGGCGAGGGCAGAGACGCCTCTCGTCAAGCCTTCGACCTGTGGAACTCCGGTGGAGGAACGCTGAGTTACTCTATCGGGGACGATGTTTCATGGTTGGCCTGCACTCCGAGTAGCGGTACGTCGGCAGGGGAACCAGATGGAATCCTTGTTACCTTTGCCACTTCCGGCCTTTCGGTTGGTTCTTATTCGGCAACGATTACTGTGAGCGCTCCCGGGGCAAGCAACACGCCCCAGACAATACCTGTGCACTTGATAGTAGAGGAACCACCGCCTCCGATTGTCACGCTCAGTACCACGTCGCTGGTCAACACGTGTGAGGAGGGAAGCAACGCGCCAACACACCGGTTTGAGATATGGAACGGTGGCGGCGGAGCGTTGGACTATGTTGTGGACGACGATGCCGAGTGGTTGAGTTGTGCTCCCGCCAGCGGTACCTCGACGGGTGAGCACGACAGCATCTTAGTCAGTTACGCCACCTCGGGTTTACCTGCTGATTGTTACGCAGCCACGATTACGATCAATGCCTTAGGCGCGACCAATTCACCTCAGGCCGTATCCGTGAATCTGACCGTCAAGCGGTGCTCATCCACGAGGACGCGCTACGTGGACGGCTCAGTGGTCAGTTCGGATGATGGAACGTCCTGGCGAACGGCTTTCAAGACGATCCAGGAAGGCATAGACGCGGCTTCTGACGGCGACATAGTCATTGTTTCTCCTGGGCTTTACGTCGAGAATGTCCATTTTCACGGCAAAAACGTCACCCTTCGAAGCAGTGATCCACTTAATCGGGACATAGTCGCCAGTACCATCATTGACGGCAACCAAGCCGACTCCGTCGTAACCTTCGATGGGACGGAAAACGAGACCTGCGTGCTTTCCGGCTTTACGATCCAAAACGGGCGGGGCGAGCAGGGTGGGGGCGTTATGTGCGGCGGCATGGGACATCCTTCTGCTCTCGCGCTCGTTGAGAATAATAGAGTACTCAACAACTCGACGTGGTGGCACGGGGGGGGCGTGAGTTGGTGCTCTGGTGTAGTTCGCAACAATTTGATAGTTGGAAACTCGGCCGATTACTGCGGTGGCGGATTGGCTTTTTGCGGCGGCGCGATCTTGAACAATGTGGTCGTGGGAAACTCGGCGGCCGCTGGCGGCGGGCTCTATTCTTGCGGAGGCACGATTGAGAACAACACGGTAGTTGGCAACTCAGCTCGTGAATCCGGTGGGGGGTTCAACAACTGCCCCGACATCATACGTAACTGCATCATCTGGGGAAATACAGCCCCCTTCGGTGACCAACTTTTCGATTGCGTCACGCCCACCTATTCCTGCATTCAGCACTGGAGTTGGGGCGGCGAAGGGAATATTACAGATGATCCGCAATTTGTCGATCTGGGTGGAACCGATGGCGCCCCGTTGACCTATGAAGATAATGACTATCGGCTCGCACTTAACTCACCTTGTGTAGATGCTGGGGCGAATGAGCAGTGGATGTGGCAAGCGGTTGACTTAGATGGCAACCCGCGTGTCTTCTATGGCACTTCCTCCAAGAGGGTGGACATGGGAGCTTTTGAGTATGGCTCGTTCGCCTTCAAGATATTCCGGGCTTCAAAAGCCGTTGGCGATAAAGCCGGTCTCAGTTGGACCAGCCGCCCGGGGGACACCTATACCATTTGGTCATCTTCCGACCTTGTTCGCTGCGAGTGGGTCGAAGAACAGACAATATCCTCTGGAGGAGCGACGAGTTCTTGGATAGACCCGGCGACGACCGGCCGCGCCAAATTCTATCGCGTCGAGATCAAGCAGTAACGGCAAAAGAGACGTCGCAACGCGTCCCGGTTTTTCCGGAGAATCGCGAGAGGGCGAGGGCCTTGACCAAGGCACTGAATAGCCTGCCATCCTCAAGTCGAGGGACCATGCTTTTCTCATAGTCAACCGTCGTGGCGGTCCCGAGACATTCGTCGTGGCGTCGCTTACGGACTTTTTTCTGCCGGGGATCGTCTCTTGTCAGGAGACCGCCAGGTTCAGCTCCCTTGCATTCACGCGCAGAAGATTTGCGCCCGACACTCCTCTGGCCGCTTTGCCTCATCCGAGAGAGCTTGTCGAGGCGGGGCGTACTCACCTGCGACAGGAGCCCGCCTCTGCTCGGCTCTCGGCGCCCCGTTCTGTTCCCGCCTCCCCGCGGTAAGCACCAGCCGGTTTTCGTTCTGCCGCCCCCTCCAACGCGGAAGTTTCGGAACTCGTGCGCGCCGCTGGGGTGTGGCCGTATTTCCGTGGCAAGGTGTGGATGAATCCCTTGTTCGAGAAGCCCGGCTAAAGCCCCGCCAAGGCGGGGCTAAAGCCCGGCATCTGGAGTTTGGACAATAATCGGGGGTGAAATATAAGCGTACGAGACGAATTTTGGGCGATTTTTCTGCGGAGACAGTCGGAAACACATGTTTGATTGATTTCCTTTCGGGGGAGGGTGATGAGGTCCAAGGCCGGCATGTCCGGCGTAAGCACGACAGCGTCCTGATGGTAGAAAGCCAGCCGGATATGCCACGACTTCGCAGCCTGGTGCGCGCCGCGCGGGTGCGGCTGTATTTCGGTGGCAAGGTGTGGATGAATCCCTTGTTCGAGAAGCCCGGCTAAAGCCCGGCAGGGCGGAATGACGACAGCGACGTAATTGAGGGAAGCCAGCCCGATATGCCACGACTTCGCAGCCAGCTTCGCGCCGCTGTGAGCGGTTGACAGCGACTCGGCTTTCAATTAAACTAATAAAGCTCTGTACGTTGTCAGCAGTTAGGCTTCTTCCGGAGGTATGAGATTGAGACGGCTTATACTCATGGTAATCTTCATGGCCGCCGCAGGCGCCGGGTCGGCAGGCACAACTCTCGGCCTGAGAGGGACTCGCTTCACTGTCAACGAAAAGCGCACGTTTCTGCTCGGCATCAGCTACTACGGCGCCCTCGGCGCGCCAAAGGAGTCCGTCCTGCGCGACCTGCAGGACATGCAAAGCTTCGGTTTCAACTGGATACGCATCTGGGCCACCTGGGCCGCCTTTGGAAACGACGTGTCCGCCGTGGATGGCAAGGGGAATGCGCACGAGCCTTACCTGGCGAGACTTCGATGGCTGGTGGCGGAATGTGACCGCAGGGGAATGATTGTTGACCTGACGCTCTCACGGGGCAATGGGATAACAGGTCCATCACGCCTCGGAGAACTCCAATCGCTCAAGCGAGCCGCCCGGACACTCGTCTCCTCTCTTAAGCCCTACCGAAACTGGTATCTGGATATGGCAAACGAGAGGAACATCAAGGACAAGCGTTTTGTCGGGCTCGATGAGCTGGTCGAGGTGAGAAAACTCGTGAAGCGCCTCGATGGGAACCGGCTTGTGACTGCCTCGCACGCGGGGGATATGAATAGTGAGCAGCTCCGCGACTATTTGCTGAAAGTCAGGGTGGACTTCATAGCCCCGCACCGCCCCCGGAATGCCCGCTCCCCGACTCAGAGCGCCGATCAAACCGGAAAATATCTCGCGTGGATGAAAAAGCTGGGGAGAACCGTGCCGGTGCACTATCAGGAGCCCTTTCGGCGGGGATTCATTCCGGGGCGATGGGAGCCGAAAGCGGGAGATTTCTTGGCAGACCTCGACGGGGCGAAACGGGGAGGAGCCGCCGGGTGGTGTCTGCACAACGGCGACCAGAAGAACAAGCCCGAAAGCAAACCTCGCCGCTCCTTCGACATGCGCAACGCCCGCCTCTTCGAGCAACTCGACGGGGAGGAGAGGAAGTTCATACAAAAACTGAAGGCGATGCGGAAAAGCGGGGGCGACCTTTGACACTCCGCCGGAAAGGCCCGCCGCATGATTGTGAGCGTTCTCGACGTTCCACTTCGCT
>Ga0315552_1001273_pt1 | contig 15232 bp, 12 predicted proteins | sample SalMarSW160170MG_2_FD_203102 | JGI IMG/M metagenome (GOLD analysis project Ga0315552, IMG submission 203102) | Salt marsh sediment microbial communities from the Plum Island Ecosystem LTER, Massachusetts, United States - Salt Marsh Sediment SW1601-70 ...
AAGATTTGTAAGATTGCCGGGCCGAGAAAAGGAAAAGGGTTAAGAAATCCCGAGGTAAGCCCCAGGATAGGGCTTGGAGTGATTTCTTGGACTAATGCCCAGAGATTAGTGGCAAATCCTCCAGCGATTCCCCCTATGATGAGCAACAAGGCGATCATTCCTCCGGTTCCGAGGACAAGGCAAGCGAATGAGAGGATAGCCCAGGCCCCTGTCGAAAGAACTAAGAGACACAGAAGCATATCGACCCTGGTTGGGGAGAGCCTATTCGAAACCCACCCGGACAGAGGAGCGCCCATGATGAATCCCACCGGAATCAACATGCTTAATCCACTCGCATGCAAAGTGTCCAGCCTTAGGGTAGACATGATAAAAGGCACTGCCCAGAGTCCTTGAAACGTAAAGAAAACCCCAAAGAAGCCGAAGAAGATCGCAGCCACGATCCAAAATCTGAGTGAGGCCAGCATCTGAAGGATCGAGCTCCTGTGAGCCGTAGCATGTTTATCGAAAGACGAAGTTTCTTTTCTCATCGGCCCGCTCGCAGGCTCATGATCCCGAAGGATGACAAGTGTTGCGAGGGCAAGCCCGAACGTGATGACACCGATAACAAAAAAGCTCGATCTCCAACCCCACGTTTTCGCCATCCATGCCAGCGGGGTGGTGGCAATGATTGCGCCCAGGTTGCCCGAGGCCAAGAGCAATCCCGTCATAGTGGCGAATTCCTTCTCGTGGAACCACTGGGAGAAGGCCTTCAGTGCAGGCACATACACTCCGCCCACTCCAAATCCGATCAAGCCACGGCCGACCGCAGCCCAGCCGATTGTGGGCGCCGAGGCGAAGATGATGCAACCCATGGTCGCGATCAAGCACCAAAAACCCACAACCCGTCTTGGCCCGATGGTATCCGAAAGATGACCCACCAGTGGTTGCTCCAGTGCGTAGAGATAGAAATACATGGAGGACATGAATCCCAATCCCATAGCATGGGTCCGGAAGGCGGCCAGGAGATCAGGAGCGATCACCGACGTAGAGACGCGATGGAAGTAGACGAAAAAGTACGCCAGGGACAACACGGCAAAGACAACCCATCGGTGAGCGTCATAGCTTTTCTGTTCACTAGGCATAGCTACATAGCGTAAGGTGGTAATGAGGTTATAGAAGAGATGAGGATTGACACAAAAAATGTCTCCGAATATGAAATGAGATCTCGTACATGCCTTTGATGAGTTGGTCCTCGCATTGCATCCCTTACCTTTCTACAGGAGGTGTGCGGGATGAGTTATATCGAAGGCCATAGGGGGATGTCAATATGCTGCTCAAAAGATCTTTCTTCTTCCAGTACCGCTCCATAGCCTAAAAGGAGTTGGATAGTGGTATAAAGTGTGTTAAGACGCGTTACCTATGCTTGTATGGGTAAGGTTCTTCAACTCAAAGAAAGTTGATGGTAGAGAAACAACCTGTTTTTTCGAGCAGAAAGGATTGCATGGGACCTGGATAATGGATAGTGAACATACGCATCAGTTGAAGCACGAGGATAAGGAGGTAACCCTTATCGGCACGGCCCATGTGTCTAGGGAAAGCACTGAGCTGGTCGGTCGCATCATTGAACAGGAGAAGCCTGATACGGTGTGCATCGAGCTCTGCGAGTCGAGATATCAGTCAATCACCCAGAAGAAGAAATGGCAGGAGACCGAACTCATCAAGGTGATTAGGGAGAAGAAGGCCTATGTGCTGCTTTCAAATCTCATGCTCGCCTATTTCCAGAAAAGGATCGGCCAAAAATTGGGCATCAGGCCGGGTGAGGAAGTCATCAGGGCGATTCAAGCAGCTGAGGCGGTCGGCGCCCGCATTTGCCTGGCAGACAGGGATATACGAACAACACTCTCGAGGACCTGGCGTCTCATGGGCTTCTGGAAAAAGATAAAGTTATTGTTTCAACTCGTTACCTCGGCCGGGGATTTTGATTCGGTGAGCGAGGAAGATATCGAGAAGATGAAAACAGAGGATGTTCTTGGGATGCTGCTCTCAGAGATAGGCGAATCCTTCCCTGAGATAAGGACGGTTCTGATCGATGAGAGGGATCAATACCTCACGCACAAGATCAGGACTGCCCCCGGCAAACGGATTGTGGCGGTAGTGGGGGCTGGGCATGTGCCCGGGATTCAAGGGTATTGGAGAAGCTCCATCGATCTTGCTGAACTAACCCGCATGCCCCCCAAGGGAAGGTTTATGAGCCTCCTTAAATGGGGGATACCTGCGCTCATCATCGCGCTTATTGTGGTGGGTTTTGTATTTGCCGGGGCCTCTGCCGGCACCCATATGATAAAATGGTGGATTCTTGCAAATGCCCTTTTGGCAGGCCTTGGTGCCGCGATTGCCCTGGGGCATCCGCTCAGCATCCTTACCGCCATCGGCGCCTCACCGCTCACCTCCCTCAATCCCATGATGGCGGCCGGCTGGTTCTCCGGGCTTGTTGAGGTATTGGTGGGGAAGCCAAAGGTGAGGGATTTCGAGGCATTGCCGGAAGACATCTCCACACTGAGAGGTTTTTGGAGGAATAAGATCATCAGGGTTTTGCTGGTGGTGGTGTTCACGAACATCGGCAGCTCCTTGGGAGCCCTCGTGGCTATTCCCTTGATGCTGAGGGTGTTTGCGTAGAATGAAAAGCCTTACCGAGGGGGTACATATGGCCATTGATCGAAGGACTATTGAGGGCATGAATAGCGGTCTTTCCCAAAAGACCAGGGAGAGGCTCAAGCAGGCCACGGATCTCATTATCAAGGCCAAGGAAAAAGGAGGCAAGGTGGTTGCTGTGGTGGGCAGCGGCCCGAATCTCCATGAGGGGGTCACCACCCTGATCGCGGAGCTTATCCACAAGGGCATTATCGATGGGGTTTCCACAAGCTCCGCGGTGATCAACCATGAGATGGGGGGCACCCTGGAAAAGGTCAAGCGATTCGACGGCGTGGCCTTTGGGTTTGCCAGGGAGAAGCTGCCCTCGGATGGATTTTTCGAGGTGAGCATCATATCCGAGGAACGGCTCAAGGAATTTCAGCGGGAGATCCCCCTTGATAGCGCCCTTTACCACAAGATGCGCCGAGCCAAGGGGAACGTCATTATAAAGGTTGCTGGAAACATGGCCTACCCCACGGGACTTCGCACAGAGCGACTAGCACGGGATTTGCTCGCCCTGGCAAAACACCGGGGCATCCCCTTTGAACAGATGGCCGGTTATGGCGCTGACCGCCTCACCATGATCGGCGCCGGCGCTGATCGGGGCATCCAGGTCCTTGTTACCGTACCGCAGCTGATTGGGGGCGGTGAGGTAGGGCTTGCCATTGGGGATTCGGTATCCATTTCAGAGCGCTGCCACCGTATTGCACGGCTCATGGAGAGCGCTGATGTGATTATCGAATCAGCACTCGCCCTATCCCAGGAGGTCCATGACGGCCCCTTTGAGCTCTTTACGGGCCACGGTATATGGGCCGACTGGGAGGGGGAATGGACCTACTCGCTTGCCCAGAAGAAGATCATACGCATTGACCTGGACCCCAATCTCGAGAGGGCATGGATAGAGGAACGGAGATCTAAGAAGGTGAGCGAGGCCGTGCACAAGGGGCTCCCAAAGACCAAGCTCATGCGGATACCCTTCAGGATGGAGATGTCCGGATTTGCACGGATTCCCGGAAGCCTGCCCATTGTAGGGGATATCGGTGAGATCTGGCCCCTGCTCGCCGTGGGCGTTGCTGACGCCCTGAAGGTGGAGCTGGAGTTTATGAGCTACAAACAATCGCTTCCCGCGGGTGCGAGGATGCGGGAGTGGATCGTAAAGCACGTGGGGCCCGTCAACCGGGAGCGCATGATTGAGAGGGCCAAGGAACTAGCGTTTCATTAAAAAGTTGTCATTGCGAGCGTTAGCGAAGCAATCCCTGGCCCAGACCCGTATACAACATATAAGATCATCTCACTGTTTAGTATGGTTTGATAAGATTATACCTATATATCCCTGTCATGTCGCACCAGGGCGGGCTCATCAAAATGAGACTGCCGCGTCGTCCCCGCCTTTCGGCGGGGACTCCTCGCAGTGACATTTATTGTCCCACTCGGGGATTGGGAGAAAAACCCTCGCCTTTAGGCGAAGACTTTGTTCACTATTCGATATTCAATCTACGGTCTTTCCGGGATGGCGAGTCGAATTCATTCGACGTAGCTGTGTCAGCCCGCCAAGCTACCGGCTTCAGCCGGCAGTAGTTGACTTTTGCAATCGATACCTACTAAACCACCGTTCGCGAATGGCTTTCAAGAAATGGATATGGATACTGATTGCACCTGAATGCTCATGAAGAAGATGCCATTTAGAAAGATCCCCAAGCTCTATAGTCCATCATTTATCGCCTTTGGATTTGCCAATTTTTTCACCGTATCGAGCTTCGGCATATTTTTTCTTTTTCCCTTATTCATCAAAAGCCGCGGGGGTTCAGAATCGGATATGGGGATCGTTATGGGTGTCTTCTCCCTTGCCGCCGTGCTCTGCCGTCCCTGGATATCCGAGATGATCGATCGGATCGGGAGAAAGAGAAGCTACACTCTAGGATCCCTGATTATGACCGCCCTACCCCTCGCATACCTCCTGTTTCGGGGCCCATTGAGCCTGTTTTACCTGCCCCTCATTCTTGTGCGAGTCATCCATGGCGTGGGATTAGCGATCTGTTTTACCGCCGCGTTTACCTATATTGCCGACATCATCCCCGAAGAGAGGCTGAACGAGGGAATCGGTATGTTTGGGGTTACAGGACTAACGGGCATGGCAATAGGACCTCTTACAGGAGAGATCATCATCGAGCGGTTCGGCTTTTCCCTGTTTTTCATTGCTGCAAGTGCAATCGCGAGCCTGGGCCTTATCATCCACCTGCCCCTTAAAGAATCCTTTGCACGTGGGGATCGTTCTTCCTCGCATTCTTTTTTCTCGCTGCTCGCCAAAAGAACTATCCTTCCCGTGGCTGCCATTGCCCTTGTCTTCGGGATCGGGATGGCAGCCACGGGTAATTTCATCTCTCCTTTTGCAAAGGAGCAGGGGCTCCCGTTCATCTCCCTTTTCTATATCTGTTATTCATCGGCGGCCATTGTGACAAGGATAGGCGGCGGCAGGCTTGCGGACAGGGTCGGCGAGGATCGCATCATACCCTATGCGCTCATTTTAACAGGCGGCGGTCTTATGGTTTTGATCTTTCCGGGGGGAAGCACGGTCCTGGCCGTTTCAGGCCTCATGTCGGGCTGCGGGCACGGGTTTCTCTTTCCATGCCTGAACTCCCTCCTCTTGCGCAATGAGCCGATTGAGATCCGCGGGAAGATCACCGGTATTTTTACCGGCGGGCTTGATGCAGGTACGTTTGCCGGCTCCATTGCGCTGGGATATATCGCAGAGTCAGCGGGATTTCAGGCGCTGTTCTTGGCCGCGGGCCTCGCCCTGCTTATGGGACTGGCCGTTCATAGATTCCATGTAACAGCGAGGTAAGCTTTGCCTCAAGCCGATGAAGATCGTACCCAAAGTAGTTTATACCAAATTGCATTCAAACGAATACTATTGATAGATGTCATTGCGAACGAATGTGAAGCAATCCCTGGCCCAGACCTGGTTTTCGAAGCCATGTATAGAATACTAGCTCTGGAAATGATTCACCGTATATGCTCGCCGATTAGTATCTCGCACCAGGGCAGGCTCAATATGATAGATTGCCATGTCGCTTTCGCCCCTTCGGCATGCTCAGGGCCATGAGCAGGGTCGAATGGCTCCTCGCAATGACATGATTGCAATTTGGTATCACCCCTCAGGCGTAAAAAGGGCAGGGATGATTGATCTTTTCTTTGCCGCCGGCCCCGGTTACATAGACTATACTCTTTAACGGGGCAAGGACGGCGGCAAAGAAAGATCTGGCCAGGTCCTCCTTTAGAGGAAGAGCCTATGCGAAGCGTGAAGTTTCCCCCTTTTCTGTTCCGTGTCCGCCATCGCAAGCTCAGGAGGGGCAGGCGGATCTCAGCAGAAAAGGGGGAAAACATATTCCTCCGTGCTCTCTGCGCCTCGAGTCCACACAGGTATCTGCGGGGACGGGCGGTCAGGAGCTCACCACATCATAATAAACTGAAGATCCCCACGCCGTATTTTGAACATGAGGTTAAAGGGCTCGCTCGCAGGCTGGCCGTCGACTATCAATGTTGCGTCGTTCACCTTAAAGAATAGATTCACATCCTCGGGCACTACGATCTCCATCGGATCTTCAGGTATGTCGCCTTCTATCTTAAAATTCTCTATTAGCCTTGCCCATTCGAACTCAAACATCAGCTCCAACTCTTCCCCCCATTCTGTAAGAGCAGCGGCATATATTTTCCCCATTTCCGAACCCTGTACGCCCCCCGTAAGCTTAGCGGTGTAAAGGTAGCGACCGAAGGGGGTAATGATCAGGGTCTCTCTGCCTGATGCCTCCACCAATGTGTCGAGGACGGAGACCTCACCCAGGCCGGGCAATGATACCGGCAAACCTTGATCCTGCCCAAAAGCAAAGTAGAGGCCCTCGATATCGCCTTCATAATGGTATACAAAGGCAAAGGAACTGAGAGGCAGGGCAAAAAGGAGAACGGAGACGATCAAGGCAACGGTGAGAATCTTGTTGGTGTGGAAAAGCTTTTTCATTTTGACCTCCTTATTATTAATGATCGGTAAGTTTTTCAGTCCAGTTCATGTGTTGCAATAATTATGCAAATTTATTCATCCTGATAAACAACATCTTGAAATCACTAAAAAATTTACTATCTTTTCCTTGCGATCCGCCGGCTTCTGAGCCGGCGTTTGACGCCCCGAGATTCTCAATTCATCGGCGAAAGACGCCGGCTCAAAAGCCTTGGCAGGCATTGCAGGGAGCAAAAAAGTCACCGATTCCCGGGAAGCGGGGCCTGCCTTGAAACGGCTGAAATCCTCTGTCCATGCGGCCTACGGCGGTCCAAAAGAAGATGGAGGGCTCTCCTCCGAGGCGCGAGGTCCATCCGCTGCACCACCCACTGTGCCATGGTTCCCCATCGCTGTGTGAGCCGACAAAAATGTGGGCTCCCTACAACATTGTTGTCTGTCGCTTCCCCACTTTGATTCACCTACCTGTCCGAATACCCCTCTATGCCCATAGAAATGGGCATTTCAGAGAGATACCCCTGATCTTTTCTTCGCAAAGGCGATAGATGACACAGTATTGGCATGCCTTTTGCCGATATTAAAAAAGGAATCGGTGTATGCAAGGTCAGGAGCGCGAATGAAGACACACAGGTCGCAAAATCGAGTGGGTGCAAGACATTTTATCTATTAGGGTTGAAGGTGAGGTGAAAAATGGAATACATAAAGAGACTATTAAAGGCAATCGAGGAGAGGGATTTATATCCAAATTCAAAAACCATAGAAGATGTTCCTTATCCTGAGCTGGTAATTGAAGGCAAGAAGTATCTGTGTCTTTGTTCAAACAACTACTTTGGGCTCTCCGTCCATCCCGAAGTAAAAAAGGCGGCCATCGCAGGGGTAGAAAGATATGGGATAGGCACATGCGACTCAAGATTAATTGCCGGAAACCTGCAGCTCCTGGAGGATTTGGAAAAGGCCATAGCAGATTTCAAGCATGCGCAGGCGGCAATGGTATTCGCAACCGGTTTCATGGCCAATATCGGCGTAATACCCGGGATCATCGACAGTTTTGATATCTACAATTTCCCGTCCATTCAGAATGGCAATAACCTTCTTATCACCGATCTGCTCAATCATCAAAGCGTCGTTACCGGCTGCAGATTGAGCAGATCACCCACAAAGACCTATTTGCATAGGGACATGAATCACTTAGAAAAGATCCTTAAACAGAATAAGGATAAGCGGAAACTCATCATTACCGACGGCATATTCAGCATGGATGGAGACCTGGCCCCTTTGCCTGAAATACTGGAATTGGCCGAGATCTATCATGCCATGGTAATGGTAGATGATGCTCACGCTACCGGTGTAATGGGCAAGAATGGAAGGGGCACGCCGGAGCATTTCGGAGTGGAGGGAAAGGTGGACATCGTGATGGGAACCCTTAGCAAAGCTATAGGGGCACTGGGAGGATATATCACCGCTCCACCGGAAGTCATCAAGTTCTTAAAGGCAAGGGCGGACTCGTATATATACTCTTCATCCCTCCCGCCAGAGCAGGCGTGTGGAGTAATGGCCGCTTTAAAGATCATTCAGGAAAACCCCGAGATAAGAGAATCCCTATGGAAAAATGTACGTCGCTTAAAGGATGGTCTCCACGAGATAGGGTTCGACACCATGAACAGCGAGACCCACATCCTCCCGGTTTTCATAGGCGATGAGAGAAAATGCATAAAGGCGTCGAGATTGCTTTTTGATAAGGGAATTATTGCTCCTTCCATAATATGGCCGGTGGTAACAAAGGGAAAGGCCAGGATTAGAGTCAGCGTTATGTCTTCCCACACTGAATCGCAGATCGACCGAGCTTTAGAGGCCTTCCGCGAAATAGGCAAAGAGATAGGGGTTATTTGAACGTGAATCTCTGGGCTATTATCTCATTATTGATAGCTCTTATTAATATCACTCTAGGCCTTTATGTCCTCAGTAAAGGACCGACGAGGGGTTTAAATAGGGTTTTTTCCCTTTTTGTGTTCTCACTGGCGCTATGGGGCATTTCGGAGTTCGGACACAGAGCTGCACATACCCATGAGATTGCGGCTATCTGGATAAAACTGGGAGGGTTTGGATGGTGTTTTATGGCAAGTCTCTACTTGCATTTTACCTTGATCCTCACAAAACACGAATCTTTGCTGAAAAAGGAGTTTACCTATGGTGCCTTGTATCTGCCGCCTGTCGTATTTTTATGCCTATTCCTGTTCACTGATCTCATCTATGAACAACGAGCGGTGTTTACACGGTGGGGATATACTGCGCAACCGGGAACCCTTTCCTGGACATTCGTTCTCTACTATACTCTGATCTACATCCTGACGGTCTTTTACCTCGCCAAAGCTCAAAGAAAAGGCTCGGCTTTAGATAAGAAACAAGCGAAATCTATGCTCGCCGGCACAACCGTTTTTTTAGTAAGCGGCACAACGTCAAATATGACGTTTCCCCTGTTTGATATTGAGCTTCCTGAGATAGGATCCTGGTTAAGCATAATATTGACGCTCTTTACTGCCTATGCTATCTTACGGTATAAACTATTCATTATTGTCCCTAAACTCGAAGAGATCGAACAAACCGAACAAAAATATAGTCTGGAAGAAGGCCTCAAGTATATTATCAAGGAGAAAAAGGCAGATAAAAGCTATGAAATCTTCAAAGATCAGCTCATGCATGGCAGATTCGGACTATGCCTCAGCAAATTTCATCCTAAAAAAGTAAGGGATACCTATGGATTGGAGCGCACTCCTATTGTATGGGTGACGTTTAGAGAGAGCGAGAATACGGTTTCTCCCAGAGATATGGCTGCAATGGAATCAGTAGTCTTTGATTTTTTGGGCAAAGCAGAGAAACCCGTGATTTTTATTGATTGTCTGAATGAGATACGATTGGTGAATGGCATTGATAAGACAGTACATTGGTTACGCAGGATAGCGAGCATATGCAAAGATAAAGATTGTATTCTCCTGCTCTCGGTTAATCCTGACCTATGGCAGGAGAAAGAGTTGGCCGTGATTGAGAGAGGGATAGAAGAAGAGGAGTAAGATGAATGGTATGATGTTTTTTCTATCCACTGCGGGAATAGGCTCCCTATCTCTCATTCTTTTCACCTACTACGCTTTAAGGCTCACTCGTATTTCAAGAGAGGTACTCTATCTAAAGCTTTTCGCACTAAGTGGTTTTACCTTCTTCCTCACTGTCATCCTTTTTGCCATCGATGTTTTTTTCTCCGTACCTCCTATACGCTTTGTCGCGTTATGTGTATGGATCATAGCGCTTTCCATACTCGTTGTTGCGCTAATAAATCGCGGAATTACTATCCAAAAGGCGTATCGGATTCCTTTTGTAAAAACCTACCTTATACTTATCCCTGAAAGGTTTCTGTTTTTTGGGGTAACGATGCTCTTGTTTATCGGCTTACCCTTTCATGTGGTAGGCACATTTTGGAGCAGGGGAGGAACTCATTGGGTCGGTGCACTCAACGGGAGTATTTGGGCACTGAGCTTTTCAAGTCTTGCGTTCGGCGGATGGATATTTTACCGGAACCTAAGAAGACGTGCGGAGGTAGTAGAAGAAATCGAAGTCCCCTTCTTAAGAGAGGACATAGCAGCCGCCAAAACGTGTTCAACTTTAATGAATATACTGGTAATGAATACTAAGCCTGCTATGGGAGAAGGAATAATCACCGGTATCTTGAATGAGTATTTTGAAGATAATCCACTATTGTTTGAAAAATGTACGTGCAAAAAGGATGAGAGTGTAGATTTCGGGCCCGTGATACAGAACATCGAGAGAATAGCGAGAGACGATAGAGCAGCAATAGTGGCCAGGATATTCTGCGACCTCGCTGTAAGGATTGTCTCGGCTTACAGTACAATTACTTCTCCATCGCTGGCTGAGGAGGCGCTCCGTCGCAGCTATCTATCAGTCAAAAAGCAATATGGGGATATTTCGGTCTTGTACCAGATTCTCAGGAACATGCCGAAAGGATTTTTAGAACAGGAAAAAATAGGCCTCTTGAGCAAGGAAGAATTGGAAGCCAGAGTTAAGGAGAGAACCAAAGAGTTGGAGCGCTACTCGCAACAGTTGAAGGAGGCATTGGAGGTTTCCGAATCTCTCCGGCTTGAGATGGAAGAGGCAAAGATGAAGGCCGAGACCGCGAACCGAGCCAAGAGCGAGTTTTTGGCCAGCACGAGCCACGAGATACGAACCCCCATGACCGCCATCATCGGGATGGCAGACCTGCTCTGGGAAACTTCCCTGACTCGTGAGCAGAGGACATTTATCGAATCAATCCGAACCTCAGGCGAAGACCTGCTTCGCATAATCAATGACATCCTCGACATCTCCAAGGTGGAGACCGGGAATATGGAGATGAAGAAGATCCCCTTTAGTCTCATCAGTGTCTTCGACAACGTGTGTGAAAACCAGTCCTTTCACGCACACAAGAAAAACCTGGAGTTAATAAAGTGGATCGAGCCTGAGGTAGAGACACATCTCATTGGAGATCCGATCCGTCTGGGTCAAATTCTCGTTAACCTGACCGCAAATGCCGTTAAATTCACGGAAAAGGGAGAGGTATTTCTTCGAGTGACGAACCACGCGGCAAGAGCCAAAGGTATGAATTCAGGTTCGCACGAGGAGGCGGTTAGGACCGTGGAATTGCTGTTTTCCGTGACCGATACCGGGATCGGCATACCTCTTGAAAAAAGAGAAATTATATTTGATCGGTTTACACAAGTCGACTCCTCTACTACGAGAAAGTACGGCGGCACAGGGCTTGGTCTGTCCATCGCGCGCCGGCTGGCCGAGAAGATGGGCGGGAGCATGTGGCTGGAAAGCGAGCTAGGGCGGGGAAGTACCTTTTGCTTTACGGCCAAGTTCGAGGTCCAGCCTAGAGAGGAGCGTATTGCGGCCCCCAAGGCGGATATAACCGGTGTAAAAACCTTGATTATCGATGATAATGCCACAAACCGTACGGTCCTATCCAAGATGCTTTCCCGGTGGGGCGCTGTTGTGAGTGAGAGGGAGGACGGCGAGCGGGGTTTAGCTGAGATGAGACGGGCCAGGGCTGCGGGAGATACCTACGCCCTTGTATTGCTTGACTCCCGGATGCCGGGCCTGGATGGTTTTCAGGTGGCAGAGTCTATTAAGAAAGACATTGGACTTTCCGTGCCGATCATCATGATGCTCAACTCGGATCACAGCAGAATAAGAGAGGAGCGAGGCAAAGAGCTTGGGGTAACAGATTATCTGTTCAAACCGGTCAAGTGGTCTGATCTGAAGGACGCTGTTCTGGCAGCCCTCGGACGAAAAGAGGCCGCAGCAGAAGAGAGGCCCCAGGGTATAAAGGCCGAGGCTCTAGGAGATTTAAGTCCCCTGCATATCCTGCTGGTGGAGGACAATGTAAAGAACCGACTGGTGATCCAGGCTTTCCTGAAAAAGGCCCCGTACCTATTAGATACAGCCGAAAACGGTGAAATAGCCTTGGAAAAGGTCAAGGCCGGTCAATATGATCTTGTGCTCATGGATATTGAGATGCCGGTTATGGATGGGTACACGGCCACCGTTAAGATCAGGCAATGGGAAGCGGAAAACCGGGTCGAGGCAACGCCGATCATCGCCCTGACCGCCCACGCACTTGTGGAACATGGTCTCAAGAGCCTTGAAGCCGGATGCACCGCCCATCTGGCCAAACCGATAAGAAAGGCAGACCTGTTGACAGCTATCCGCCAGTATGCACGAAAGGGGCGCGTAACTCCACTTCATCCCGCACATGGAATGTCGGCCTTACCGGGATAATCGGTCCGGGTAATAATGGAATCATTGCATGACGGGTTTCAGGATAACCTTACGGCTCATAAATCGATCGGTATCAAGAGGTCTCTGATGCCCATGTGTTCAAAGGTTTTTGAGGCGTTCAAATCCGGAAAAGCGCCATACGCTGCCTAGAATCTCAAAGCGACCGCGACCGAAGGAGGGGAGCGATGTCGGATAGCAATGAAACTCGAAGGACTGAAAGGATCATCGTTCATGTGGACCCTGAACTCGAGGATCTTTTGCCCGGCTTTCTCGAGGATTGGAAGGAAGAGGTCACCTCTATTCGGGAAGCCCTGGAAAGGAATGACTATGAGACTATTCGTAAGCTGGGTCATAACATGAAGGGGATCGGTGGGAGTTGCGGCCTTGAGCCGATCACTGACATGGGCAGGCTCCTTGAGGAGGCGGCAAAGGCCATGGCCCAGGAGGCGATCCGGGTACATCTGGAAACGCTTTCATCCTACTTGGAACGAGTTGAGTTTGTGTATGAATAGGCAGATACGTCAGCAGCTTCTCGCTTGCTTTTGTATAGTGCCTGCATTAGAGTTTTTATATGCACTGCAAGGATTAGCAAATGATAGGAAATTCGAAAATCCTGGTTGCCGACGACGACCCCAAATTCCAAAAACTGATGCGATTCACCCTGGAGAAGCACGGATTTGAGGTGACGGTCTGCAATGACGGTATAGAGGCCAAAGAGGCAATAGGCCATAACCCCGTGGAGCTGATCATTTCCGATTACGTGATGCCCAACATGGATGGCCTGCAACTGCTAAAGACTCTCCGGGAAGAAGGACGAGATACCCCCTTCATCCTGATCACTGCCCACGGCAGCATCGACAGCACCATGGAGGCCATCAAGTTAGGAACGGTTGAATACCTGACCAAACCTTTTGATCCAGAGGAAATCGTTTTGGCGGCCCAAAAGGCCCTGAATATAGGGCACATGACAAGGGAGTTGTCCGAGCTTCGAGAGGCGGTTCGGGCTAAATACAGTTTTGAAAATCTGATCGGGCAAAGCCCTTCCATGCAGGAGGCATGCAGAAATATCCACAAGGCCTCACAAACGACGGCCAATGTCTTAATCTTGGGTGAGACCGGGACAGGAAAGGAATTGGCAGCGAGGGCGATCCATTACAACGGGCCCTCTAAGACGGGACCGTTTATTCCGGTGAGTTGTTCTGCCTTTTCAGGGGGAACGCTGGAAAGTGAGTTGTTCGGGCATGTTAAAGGGGCATTTACAGATGCTTACAGGGATCACAAGGGGAGGTTTGAACTGGCCGACAAGGGGACCCTTTTCCTGGATGAGGTAGGTGATGTTCCCTTGAGTACCCAAGTGAAGCTGTTAAGGGTGCTTCAGGAAAAACGCTTCGAACGGGTCGGCGGCCAGCAGACTCTAGACTCGGATTTCAGGCTGATTGCCGCCACCAACAAGGATTTGAAGGATCTGGTGAGAGGGGGCCTGTTCCGGGAGGATCTTTTTTACCGGTTAAGTGTTATCAACATTACCATGCCGCCGCTCAGAAAGCATCTCGAAGATATTCCTTCTTTAGTAAAGCATTTCCTGCAACAGTATACACGGATCAATAAAAAGGACATCAAGACCCTTTCCCTGGAGGCCATGAAGGTAATCCAAAGCCATCCCTGGCCGGGCAACGTGAGGCAATTGGAAAATGCGGTTGAGAGCGCAGTGGCAATGTGCGAGGGCAACATGATCAAACTCGCGGATCTCCAGTTGGAATTGGGTGAACTTCCCTCTGAAAGAACTCCGGATTCAAAGGACTATCAAGGATCTCTGCCCCAGGTTGTGGCCGCGGTTGAGAGGCAAATGATCCAAAAGGCACTCGATCAAAATGAGTGGGTCAAGGCTCGTGCGGCAAAGGCGTTGGGCGTAAGCGAAAGGGTCCTGTCGTACAAAATCGACAAATACGGCCTTGGCAAAGGATAATGTGAGGCGAAAAAAACGTATGCTCCTTACAATAATGTTGTCTGTTCATCGACCTTCTCACCATGATTTCCTCGTCTGGCCATATTCCTCCTGATTCTAAAATTACCAGCTATTTCAAAGAGATATCCCGCCTTTCCTTCACATGAGCGATCAATTGGTTTGATTGGCATCTTCCTTGCTTCTTATTACCTATAAAGAACACGAGGCGACCCGAAGTTCGACATTGTATTCGTTAGGTGGGGGGTGGAGAAGAAGATGACACTCAAAACCGGGCTCATTGAGATGCTTGTCTCTTACAGCTATGAAAACCCGATGGCCTCTGATACGGCAGAGGGGATAGCCAAGTGGTGGGTCAAGATGCCTTTAAAGGAGGTATTGCCTGCCCTGGAATCGCTGGTTGAACGTGGTATTTGGAAAAAAATACGGCTGGAAGACCGTGTGCTGTATTGCCCCATTCAGAATTCGGGTTCAATTTTTCATCAGGGTGAAGGAGCAACCTTTCGCCCTCAACAGGACGCACATCAAAACAAGGAAGGATCAAGATGAAGAGCGTGGCATCCTTCATTGCTGTTTTGGTCCTGCTGATTCTCTTGCCTGCCCCGGCACAGGCCGAACCGGTCGGAAGGATCACCTGTGTTGAGGGCAGGGTTGACATCGCCTCACCCGGGCAGATCGCCAGACCGGCACATATCGGTACCGAGGTATACAGAGGCGATATCATCCGCACCAAGAGCAGAGCAACAGCCGAGATTACCTTTACG
>Ga0315552_1001286_pt1 | contig 15121 bp, 8 predicted proteins | sample SalMarSW160170MG_2_FD_203102 | JGI IMG/M metagenome (GOLD analysis project Ga0315552, IMG submission 203102) | Salt marsh sediment microbial communities from the Plum Island Ecosystem LTER, Massachusetts, United States - Salt Marsh Sediment SW1601-70 ...
CTGATACTTGGGAATGATGACTTTCGCCAAGTAGAAAAGGAGGTTATCGAAGCAGAACCAGAGGGTATCTGGGATTACATCCATGAAAAAAGGGTGGAGTTTGGGGGGTTCACGGTCTATGGATACGCCTATGTGCCTCCAACCCCCTTCCGGTTGAAAGACTGGGAAAAGTATGACGTATCCCGGTACGTGGATCCGGACTGCATTCCGCCAGAAGCAGGTTGGCATTCGATCCCCATTCCTGAAAACGAAGCCAAATACGCCACTATTCAAAATGACCTGGAAAACCTGGTCGGAAAGGATGACCTTTCAAAGGCGGTCATGCTCTTCCATACCCCCCCATATCAAACCAATTTAGATCGGGCTGCCTTGAATGGCCAGATGGTTGATCACGTACCATTGGACTTGCATCTCGGCAGCATCGCGGTAAAAAGGCTGATCGAGACTCACCAACCCCTAATCACAATGCACGGGCATATCCATGAATCAACCAAGCTAACCGGTTCGTGGAAAGACCGGATCGGGCGCACGTATTTATTTTCAGCGGCCCATGATGGGCCCGAATTGGCCCTGGTGCGCTTTGACCCGGAGACGCCAGAAAACGCCTGGCGAGAACTGCTTTAGTTTTTGATTTTCTTCAGGGCAGTACCCAGTGCCAGCGGCCTGACAGCATCAGTGGCTGCCCCGATCTTGATGGCGTAACTGGTACGTTTTTCGATGTCCTCATCCGTGATGATGTGGACATCCAATAACCCATCGGTTTTATATCCCGTACGCATATAGTTGATCTGGCTCAAGCTCAGGCTCCAACCATCCAGCCAGGTGAGTAATTCACCTCGCTGGGCTTTGGTCCCCTGAAAATGGATCAAGACATCGATATCACTTTGCGGTCCGGCAGTGCCGCTTTTAGTGCTGCCAAGTATATAAAACCCCTTAACGCCGAAACGCTCCGGATCGAGCTGGGCGGCGATGTTCTCGACACTTTGAAGTCGCCATCGCCAATGGATGTCCTCCCTTAATCTGGGATGAATATGCCCGTTCCCCTTCTCAACATCAATCTCAAACGTTTCAGTTGGCTCCGTCAGGATGGCAATGGCTTCTCCAGCAACCGCATTCATAAAAACCTGTAAGACCAGACCACCCGTCGAATTGGGGATGTCTATCACCCTGACCACCTCAGAAAGACCGGCGAACTCCGGTAATATATCCGCCAGGATATTCTTTGAGGCAGTAAGAAATTCCTCATTAAATAGGACCGCGGAATTATCCGGATAAAGCGGTAAATAGCGGATGGAGGCCTCCACAAGATCCTGGAAAAAGTGGGTTCCAAAGGAAGGATCGGGCACATAATCCCCACGTTTGCGTGCGATCTCGATCAACATTGAGGTGTTGCTGATATCCGAATAAGTTACCCGCACACCCAGCTTCAGATCACCGCGGCTGCCCCAACGTCCAGGCCCCATCAAAATGAACTGGCGCCTTTGCAGGATCTTGTTGAGCCTGCCAACGATGCGACCCACTGTAATCAAATCTTGGTAATCCGGTAAATCGCTATACTTCTGAGGATCAATGTATACGATGTGGGTGATATTGGAAACCGTTCCATTGGATATATATCGATTGGCTGAGAACACGATTTTACCTGCGGGGATGCCCCTTGGGATCGAAGCAGGTTTGCTGTCTTCCCGGTAACTTTGGGAGCGGCACTGCAGCAGATAAAAATCTGTTCCGTCAGAAGCAAACTCAATATCCACGGGGTGCATGAATTTTTCCTGAAGTTCGCTCAGGGTGGCGTGGATTTGCTTCAAAAAAGATGTGTTAGATAACAAACCTTCAAATGTGACCACTAAATTATCACCCTCAAAATCAATCCGGAGGGTTCTGGGTTGATAAATATGGTCTTGCGAAAAAACTGAAACCATTTGCTGGATACCAGGATATTCCTGGCCAAAGTCTTTTAGCAAGGCGCGTACGTCAACGGTTTCAAAAGAATCGGTTTCCAGATCAATCACGTCGGCTTTACTGGGAGAATATCGGATGATCTCATCCAAGGAGGTATTAACTCGCAGACCCGGCTGGCCAGGCGCAGCCAATATAGGATAGTCGTTGCTGAGTCGGTCTACCGCCCGGGTACCTAAACCAGGAACCATGCGCACCAAACCGTCCTCCCGTTTGATACGGCTTGACCAGGGGGACTCATTACAACTAAATGCGACCCCAGCAAAAGCTGGAAAGTAATAGTGTCCAACCCTTGCGCCCACAACCTCCTGGATCATGATGCCCATTTCTTCGTGATGATCTACCAAGCCATGTTCAATGCGGTACTCGATTGGGTCGGGGGCAAACATGGAAGCGTAAACTTCTGCAATCGCATCTATGAGGGCTTTCAGCCGTTGCTCTTTTGTGCCCTGATTGGCGATAAAGAGACTCTTGTATTTACCAGCGAAAGCCATTCCGGTGTGATCCTCTAATAGACTTGAGCTGCGCACGATCAAGGGAACATCCCCAAGGTCATCCAACGCCAAAGAGAGGCCCTTTACAATTTCGGGAGGCAAGGATGAGTTTTTGAAAACGTGCACGACGTAAGGATATTCCTGGCGTACCTGGTTCAGATCCTTGTACTTTTGTTCAACGATATCTTCCAATCCGTTGTACCCCATGAAATAGAAGAGGTTATCGGAAGCGATGTACCAGGTTTTAGGCATGCGCACCTGATGGATCAAGTCTCCATTTCTACGTGATTTTTTCAAGATTTGCATGGCCAAGAAGAGGCCAGAACCCTTACCGCCCACTTTCCCATGACTACCGACAGGATAGATGATGTGTTGCAAGAGATCGATAAAATCGACTACTTCAAGGTATCGCATGGCGATATCGATGAACTCAGGTTGATCGTTCAACAGACGGCGGATGAGCGACACCCGAACACTGCGCTCCCGGGGTCCGGAAAGCTCCAACCCTTGAAGCGCTAAGCGATGGTATCGTTCAATTACAGTGCTTATCTCGTCCAATGAAGAACCAGGGTTCACCAGGACATTGATCAAAAAATCCGATTGTTCTTCCTTAATCCATTGGTGGATACTCTCGAGGACGGTCTCTTCGGATAAGTAATTGCCAGCCAGTTCAAAGACGTCGTCACTAACGGCCAGCGCATCCTTGCCTGCTTTAATCTCATAAGGCCGATTAACCTCTAATACCTCGCTCTCCTGCCGGTAGGTCGGGCTAAAATATTCCAATAATCGCTCAGCTTCCGGGACCCCATTCCAGCAAAGGAAATTAATCATTTTCCTGGATACCTGGATTAGCAATTTCGGGTCGGTTCTCCTGAGCAAGTTTAGAATAACCCACCATTCTGCTTTACGCTCCTTCTCCGATTTGCGTTGTTCTTCGAAGACTTCCTTCAATTGCTGGTTTAAAATGTAATACCCTAATTGTTCTGCGATCGTATCGATTAATTTTCTTTCTTCCTTAAGAAATGGGCCTTCATCTTCCTTTGGTCTCTCTTCGGAGTAATAAACGCTGACGCGCCCGATGGGTTCATCTTGAACAAGGATATCGCTACTCTGCACCCAGGGGGCTTTCCTGAAATTCGGTGACTGGAAAGTCTTGTCCTCAAAAATTATCTCTGCCTGACAAATATCGGGGTACTGCCATCCAGGGGGAAGAGCCTTGATGATGCCCTTAAAAATTTCATCGACAGTGATTTTTGGATTGCTCAAAAGCTCTTGAACCTTATAAAGACAATTGAGTTCTTTAGCCCTCTCTTGTAGATCGTGGACCAATCGATCGATAGGTTTATCCTGGCTGCTCATGGTTCTATCCTTATGATTTATGGATCACGCCTGTGCCTCCGCACCCATCGACCATGATGGTCAACGGTATCGGGAGTCTCACATGGCGAATATGTTGGCTTTCTTCCTTGATCTCTTGTTTACTCAACCAATCCCAATCGATTTTATACTTGCTTGAAAAGGGAACAGAGAAATAACATACCCCCAGGCTGGTTAAATTGTGGAAATAGTGCGATCCCTGGCTGAGGACCACATTAAAATCTTCTTTTGTCGCTTCTACAATCGCTTTGGCTCCTGACACCTGCCCCCAGTTGATCGGGATCCCTAACCACTGGTCGGTGGTGCCCAGTCTGCCCAAAACGATTAATAAATAGGGATGACCTGCATCGACCAGGCTCCGGTTTATCTTGGCCAACTCCAGAGCAATGGCGCGCGTAAATTTGGATTCAAAATGCTCGGGTTGAACATAAACAATGTCTCGAACATTTTTTATTACGCCATTCCCTAACACATTTTCAGAGGCCAATAAGACATTATCGCCAGCCATCTCCTGCTCTGTGATCTCGACTTTATTTTTAAACACAACCATGCGCCGAATTTGAAGAAAGCCGAAGCGAGGTGGGTTGAAGGTCATGGCAAACTCGATTTCCACAGGACCCTCGAGGGCCGTCTCGCTGATGGACAAGAGAGAAGCGACTAACTTATTGATCGGGATCTCTTCCAAAACCAGGAGCGGTGCAAAGGTAAGAACCCTGGGTCCTTTGCTTCCAAGACCAATAGATAGCCGCCGGGCGTTAGGATCATAGGTGGATGCCAGGTAACGCAGTGTGCCATCCGCTTCCGCCACCGTGATATCCTTTAGTAATAAATATTCGGTTTCCTCGATTGGATTGTAATCCGGTGGATCTCCCATGTTTACCGCCCAAAATTGGGTCTGGCTTTGTTTAAGTAATTCCTCGACAGACCGAGAAGGGGGATCGACCTTGGGATAAGCCGGCGAATAACTCCAGGATATGCCACCATCAACAATGGTTTTACCCAACCCTAAGGCCAGGTGAACGACCCCGTCTTCGGGTTTCGCCCGTCCCACCGGGTAGAAGTTGTAGGAGCGCGCCACACCTGATAACTCCGGGTAATATCCGTCCCCGTGCCTCTTGCCAACTTCTTCCTGGATAATGACAGCCATCTTTTCATCTTCGAGGTGGTGGTTCGTTATTTTCAAGTAATCCTTGGCTGCTTTGAAATATGTGGAGGCGTAGACCAGCTTGATCGCCTCAACCAATCTTCGGAAGCGAGTGTTGACATCGTATTGATTGTTCGGGATCATCTTGGTGGCGTAGATACCCGCAAATGACTCGTATGTGGCATCTTCCAATAAGCTGGATGACCGGATCGCCAAAGGTGTGTGTACCTGAGCGATCAACCTACGCAACTCACCGAGTACTTCAAACGGCAAATCTGCCCGTTGGAAGGCCAAGGCAATCCGATTCTCGGGGAGGTCAGCATAAGCAACCTTATAGAGGTCATTGCGCGCCATGAACTTTTCGAAGATGTCTGTGCATATGACCGCCATAGCGGGTATTTTTACCTGAATCTCTGGAAATTCATCAGAATGAAATTCGTTGAGAAGTACATCGTGGATATATGCCAATCCTTGCGCCTTACCCCCCAGGGAGCCTGCGCCAATCTTGCGAAACGCACCGCTCGACCCGAAAAAGACATGGTCAGGAGATTGACTGAACGAATCCTGAGTTGTTTTGACCATTTTATTATCTTCGCCTTACACCCATCCACGTTCGCTGCAAGCCCGGACAACTCGATCAACCGCGATGACGTAAGCAGCATCCCGTAGGTTGAACCCATGAGTTTTGGCAAAATCCCACACATCCAAATAAGCGGAGGTCATCTTTACATCGAGTTGTCCAAAGATTTCATCTTTTTGCCAGTAATAGTTATTGTTACTTTGTACCTGCTCAAAGTAGCTACAGATGACCCCACCAGCATTGGCTAGCAGGTCGGGGATGATGTGAACGCCACGTTCCCGCAGAACAGACTCTGCTTCAGGGGTGGTGGGCCCGTTTGCACCTTCGGCAATAATTCGGACGCGATTATTGATGGTATTCACATTCTCGGTGGTGATCTGATTTTCCAGAGCAGCCGGAACTAAGATGTCAACTTTTTGCTCAATCCAGGCCTCACCCGGCAAGACCTGGTATGCTAAATCTTGAGCCCGGTGCTTGTCGATCTCCCCATATCGGTTGGAAATGGCGACCAATTCATCGAGATCGATGCCATCTTGCTTCAGGAAGGTGTATGCGGTTTCATCCTCCTGGTTCCAGCACGAGACAGAACTGACCACGCCGCCCATTTGCTGGTAAAAACGAATAGCATAGCGGGCAACGCTGCCAAACCCCTGAAAACTGGCGGTGGTGCCCTCGGGTTCAATCCCCAACTCTTTCAAAGCCTCTCGCAAAGCGATAACAACCCCAAATCCGGTTGATTCCTCTCTGCCAAGCGAGCCTCCCATCTCGACTGGTTTGCCGGTTATGAAGCCAGGGTATTTGGCTCCATGGATGGTTTCAAACTCATCCAGCATCCATAACATGTGCTGGGCATTGGTCATAACGTCCGGTTCAGGAATATCTGAAATCGGACCAACATTCCTGGCGATTTGTCTGACCCAGCCTCTGCAAAGCCTCTCTTGCTCTAAGAGACTTAAGTTGTGAGGATCACAGATAACCCCACCCATACTTCCACCCAGGGGAACATCGACCACCGCACATTTCCAGGTCATCCACATGGCCAGAGCTCGCAGCGTATCAATGGTCCCTTGAGGGTGAAAACGGAGGCCTCCTTTGCCTGGGCCGCGGGCATCATTATGCTGTACCCTGAAGCCGCGGAATATCTGCACACCCCCATCATCCATGCGGACAGGAATGCTGAAACGGTATTCTCGCATGGGATATCGAAGCAAATCGCGACTGGCTTGATGCAACTCAAGTAAATCAGCGGCGCGATCAAATTGGTTTTGAGCGGTCACAAACGGGTTGTACGGTTTAGCGGTCATCATATTCACCTGAAAAATGCTTATGGTCCAGAAATACCTCTGTCTCTACTTTTGTGATCAATATCAGAAAATATATCTCATCCATGGTTTTGGTGACGAAATTTGGGAAGAAGATAATGGTGTTATTAGTATATCTGATTTTAAGAGGAAAGTGATACTTGGGTCTCATGGCGGGGTGGGTCGTTTAAAGTCAAAAACAAACTGGTGAGAAATTCCAAATTAACTGCTTGCGGTCATAGAACATTTGTGCTATACTTATATTGAAGTGACCATTATGGAAGATCGAGACGACGCCAATATCTCTCTGCCAACCGCAAGGCAAGCTGCTCAAGAGGCCAGCCTTCAGCCCGATAGCAGTGAAGAAGGTCTCCGCCAGGAAATCGCCATGTACCGCTCGCTGATACGACGTCTGGCAGATTGGATTGATGAAATCCAGACCTTGGAGCAGCACGAGCGGATGGTCTCGTTGATGGGTATGGCAGTAGTGCGTCTGGCAAATTTACTGCGTACTCAAAAGACTCTGGAAATAGACCGCGCTTCCAAGTGGGAACGTGACATCCAACAAGCCATCCAGGAACTTACTCAGGATTGGCACCTGTGAGGATGAAAATTCGGGGGTCTGAGACAACTGCCGGGATGACCTTGCAAAAGTGTAACCGTCCACTGCCTAATAATGAAGCGTTCTGATGGAAATATCAATTTAAAAGGACAAATAGCAGATATACTACTATAGTAGTTACGCAGTTCAGGGGTAAATTGGGGGTGTTTGGGTGGGCAACGCCCACCAAAACACCCCCATCCTCTCACCAACTGCGTAAGTCCTGCTCTAATTGACTTTGGAACATTTTCCTTCAGCAAAGTCGAAATCCGTTGTGAGAATATACGGATATGCTCAAATTCTGAAGGATTTCTTGCTAGGACGATACAGGCCAAACCAGGCAAATTACTGAGAAAGACCCTCGTTAGGATTTTTTTATGTACCATCGCTTGAAAGAAATATTCACCCCATCTGTTCTTGAGGATTCGGCGCGATCACGCCAGGCGGTTACCCTCAGGACTACCTTGGTGATCACTTTGCTGGTTAACTTGTTATCTGGATTGGTGATTGCCAGCACAGTTGGAATGCCTCTTACCCTCTGGAAGGTTATGGCATTCACGGAACTGTTAGTAAGCCTGTGCCTGCTACCCTTGCACTATGGCCGGGTGAAACTGGCGACACTCCAACTGGCACTTTCAATTTGGTTGGTGATAAGTTACGTGGCAGTTTATCTGCATGGAGGCTTAGAAAGCCCTGCCCTTCCAATCTATATTATCGTAATAATTATCGCTGGTTTACTGGCTGGAGAACGTTATGCTTATGGGTTTGCCGGTCTGAGTTGCATTTCAGTGCTTTCATTGTTTTTCCTGCAAAGGGTGGGGGCTCTGCCGACTGCCAGCATGCTGATCTTAGCTGAACATAGGCTAATTTTCCAGGTGATCGCCCTAATGCTGGCCGCTTTGATCTTGAGCATAGCCATGCAAGCCATCCGGATATCTAAAGAGCGGGAACAGCTCACTCAAAACCAGTTGATTCAGAAAAACCAGGAGCTGGAGGAAGGGCGCGCTACCCTTGAGGATCGCATTGACAGTCGCACCCTGGAAATAACTACCCAGAAGCAGTACTTTGAAGCCTTAGTACACAATACCCCCCTGGCGGTAGTTTCCCTTGACAATCATCACAAGATCATATCGATCAATCCGGCTTTTGAGAATTTGTTTGGATATAACAGCCAGCAAGCCATTGGTAGAGATTTGGACGATTTGATCACTGACAAGAGGAACCGGGATGAGGCAATCATTTATACTCACAAGGTACTCAAGGGGAATACCATCCACAAGATTGCCCGGCGGCAGCGGGCAGATGGCAGACCGGTTGACGTCGAAATATACGGCGTACCGGTACTGGTTGACCAAGAACAGATCGGCATTTTAGCTCTCTACCACGACATCACGGAAAGGAAGCGAGCCGAGCAGAAACTCCGTTACCTGGCAACCCACGATCCGCTGACGAGAATACCGAACCGTTCCCTGTTCTACGACCGGCTGAAGCATGCCTTGGAGAGCGCCAGACGTAACAACCATCAGATAGGATTGTTATTTTTAGACCTGGATAGATTCAAGAATGTTAACGATACCTTTGGGCACATTAAAGGGGATCTGGTATTGGAGGGGGTGGCTGCCAAATTACAGGCTGCCATACGCAGGAGCGACACGGTAGCCCGTTTTGGGGGGGATGAATTTGGGATAATCTTGGAAAAGATCAGGTGCACCGGAGATGCTGCTGCGGTTGCCAGTAAAATCCTGGAAGCTCTCTCAAAACCCTTTGTTATCGAGCACCAGGAGGTTTATATCCAAGCCAGCATAGGCATCAGTATCTCTCCGGAAGATGGCGATGACGCGGAAAATTTGCTGAAAAACGCCGATGCAGCCATGTATCGCGCTAAAGAGCTCGGCAAGAATAATTACCAATTCTTCTGCCATGATGCTGACCCGCTAAGTGCCGACCTGCGGACCAAGCCTGCCTAACTGCAATATGTTTTGAGAGACCTAACAAAAATTTTAACATCTCGTTTTTGACAGGTTTTAATCTTGCCAAGATGGGTCTTTTAATTTATGATGCCCATCGAATTATAATTTATTGCAAAAAATGGAAATGATACAAAAATTTATGAGTTATCGGGTGGGGCTGGAGGCTGCTTACCGCAGGCTTGAAAGGTACCCACGGACACCATCACCCGATAACCCGATTAGCGAGGCGTAAAGTGCTCGAACGGGAGAACCTCCAAGGCAAGGGGAAGCTCCAAAATGGGTTTACAACCCTGCTTGAACGGTTCCAGCACACCTGGACTGATCTGCGCTGGCATGGCATTTCGAGGCAGATCCAGGCCATCTTGATATTGGTCGCTATTGTTTTTTTCATCTCCAGGTATTACATTATCGCTGATCCACATGATAGCCAGGTAATGCTGTTATCCCTAGCGCCGGTGGTGCTTGCAGGCTATTTCTTTGGGCAGCGCTGGGGGTTGGTCACTAGCCTGGTGGTCATTGGGTTACATTTCTTGCTCTTTCATCTGGAGGGCGGTCAGGATTTTTTCGAATTAATCGGAAATGGCGGTATTTGGGGGTTTGTAGCTTTGCTGACGGCCGGTATGGGCATCGGACGCTTGAGCGATTTGCGCAAAGAGCTTAAAAGAGAATTAGATTCTTATAAACGGAGCGAACAATCCTTGCAGGTTAACCTGGAAATCGACCGGCAATCCGTCGGAAACTCTCCGAACGCCATATTTTCCATCGACCAGTCTGGAAAGATCCAGAGCTGGAACCAAGCCTGCAGTGAAACCTTACAGTACGGTGACGAGATTCTTGGTGAGGCTTATCAAGACCTGCTTTGGGATGAGACCAGTCGTATCAAGATTGAAGAACGGCTGGTAGAGGTATTCGAAAGAGGCAGCTCCTATAACGACCTGGAGCTATCCTACCGTTCTAAGAACGGCTCCCGCCGTTTTATGCTTTCCCGGCTTTACCCATTAATGAAGGACGATGGTTTCGTTCAGGGAGGAGTGATTGCCAATACGGATATCACCGAGCGAGTCCAGGCCGAGCAGGAGCTCGAGCAGAGCAGAGAACGTTACCGCAGCCTGTTTGAAGGTGTACCGGTAGGGCTTTATCGCACCACACCGGACGGAAAAATCCTGGATGCCAGCCCTTCCCTGGTCGAAATGTTGGGTTATGCTAACCTGGAATCGCTTCAATCCATTAGCGCTGGCCATATCTATGTGAATCCGAATGATCGTGATAAGGAAAGCCAGTTGCTCGAGCGGACCGGCATGGTGCGAGATTTCGATTTACAGTTACGCCGGTCGGATGGAACCGCCATCTGGGCGCGGGATTCTGTCCGGGCGGTACGCAATGGCGATGGAGAGGTGCTTTATTATGAGGGCAGCCTGGAAGATATCAGCTTGCGGAAGCGAGCCGAAGAGGCTGAACGGCAGCAGCGCATACTGTCGGAGGCATTGAGAGATGTAGCCGCGGCGCTCAACAGCACCTTGCGTTTTGACGGCGTGCTCGACCGTATCCTGACAAATATCGGTCGGGTCGTGCCTCACGACGCGGCTCTGATTATGCTGGTGGAGGCAGGCAGCGCTTATCCCGTGCGGGTTCAGGGTTATGAGGCAGGTGGTCCGAGCACAACTGGTCCGGTGGCACGCTTGGTGATTGCGGATACACCCACGCTGTGTAAGATGTCTGAGACCAAACAACCTCTGGTCATCCCGGATACCCGCAATCACCCAGGTTGGGTCGACTTCCCTCAATCTCGTTGGCTGCGTTCGTATGCAGGCGCTCCGATATTGATTAAAGGTGAAACGGTCGGTTTTATTAACTTGAACAGCGCTACCGAAGGGTTCTTCTCGGATGAGCATGGCGAGCGATTAAAAGCTTTTGCAGACCAGGCAGCCACAGCTATCGAAAACGCCCGCCTTTTCGGAGAGGTCCAGGGTTATGCTCGCCAAATGGCGTTGTTGAACGATATTACCCATGCGGCTATAAGTGCACCCGATCTCCCCAGCATGATGCAGCGATTGGCTGACAAACTGGGTGAGCTGATCGGCGCGGATGGTGCTTACCTGACGTTATGGGACCCAGCCAAGGGGGCGCCAATCCCGATGGCAGCTTTTGGGGTTTGTCGTGAGATCTACCCATCTTTGCCGGTAAAACCCGGAGAAATTACTTTGACTGCTTCGGTCCTAAAAGCCGGAAAAGTTCTGATCGTCGAGGATATATCTAAATCGCCATACATAAGCCCAGGTATAGCGGGTCGATCACTCGAGGGTTGTTTGGTGGCATTGCCGCTGATCGCAGATGGTAAAAAATTAGGGGCGGCGATGATCAGCTTTATTGAAGAGCATCAATTCACCCCGGATGAGATCAGCTTGTGCGAACAGGCTGCCGGTCAGATCGCGCTGGCAATTTCTAAAATGCAATCGTTGGAGGTGCAACGCCAAAGGACAACCCAGCTGTCTCGGGCAAACGGTTTGATCATGGCTCTGGGCCATGTAGCCTCTCAGATCGAATCGGTCGCCGATCCAGATGAAGTCATGGGAACTTTGGGAGCGGAACTGAAAAAACTTGGCATTTACTGTCTCATCGCGTTGCGAGTAAAAGAAAGCGAGAATTTAAAGGTATGCTACCTGTCAATAGAATCGGGCATAATTTCCCAGGTTGAGAAGCTTGCTGGCATGAGCACGCGGGAATATCGCGTTTCGCCTGAGAATTTTCCTCAATTCCATGCGGTCATACAAGATCGACGGGCAATTTACTCGGCAGATATGATACCGTTCTTCTCATCTGCCCAACCCGAATTGCCAAGTTCGATTAGAAGGAGAATTTCTAAAATAGTCGGAATAACCCACGAAACCAAAAACATCTTTCTACCGCTCATCGCTGAGGAGCAGGTGCTGGGCGTTCTGATGATGTGGGGCAAGGATCTGGAAGAATCAGACCTGCCGGCGGCTGCGCTGTTTGCCAGTCAGGTGGCTATTGCCATGGAGAATGCCCGGCTCTATATCCGCACGCAGCAACTAGCAATTACCGATGATCTTACCGGTCTGTATAACCGGCGGGGTTTGTACGAACTCGGCCAACGCGAGACAGACCGCGCCCTGCGCTTTGGTTTCCCGATTTCGGTAATTATGTTAGACATCGACCATTTCAAGCAGATTAATGATCGTTTTGGCCATGACAATGGGGATCAGGTGCTGCGGGTTTTGGCTGACCGTTGCAAGCGCAATACCCGGTCGGTGGATATTGTCGGTCGTTACGGCGGTGAGGAATTTGTAATCTTGCTCTCAGAAAGTGATCTCAAGACCGCCTACCAAGTGGCTGAGCGTTTACACCAGCACGTCGTAAGCGATCCGGTCCATACTGATGCTGGAGAGGTTAATATCACAGTAAGTCTGGGGGTTAGCAGCGTCTCTGAAGAGATCTGTACCTTAAGCGACCTGATCCGCAGCGCCGACCAGGCGATGTATAAAGTCAAGGAATCTGGGCGCAACGGCGTGGTGGTGATGGGTACGGAGCATTAGGTGGGCTCCCTGCGAGAGGGGCGCGTTTTCTGATTGACTCGCCAGGAGTCACCTTTGAGCCGTTGATCTGTTTGATTTACTCACCTAGAATCAAGGGTATGAACAACTGGAAAACCTCTTGGTCGACCACTTTCAGGGTCACTACTGTGGTATGGGGAGAGCCTTCTACACCGGGGGGATAGTCCACTACCAACGTAAATTTTCCGATATAAGTATTGGGATGCTTGGTGTCAAATTTGTCCGGTTGGATTATAAACGAGTCAGGAGTGGTACCCTGGCTGGGAGTGACACTAAACCATTGACCCTGGGTGGTTAACGACCAGGCCAGTGGGTTTTGGTCGGTGATATTGAGAGGCGTGACGCTCCAGGAAGCCGGCCCCAACACTTGGTCTGGTATGCTGTAAATGAAGTGGAGAGCGTCGGGTAGATTGCCGATCACCGTAGTGCCATCGTCCACGGTCAGGTAGATATCGTCTATGCTTGAGACGGTATATTGGCCATCCTGTAATTCGGCGGTCACGGTATGGGTTCCAATCCCCTGACCTAAGGACCAGGTGAATTCGTTTTGGAAAGGCTGCCAGTGAGACCAGGGGCCATCGTCATTGCGCAACCGCATCTCTTCCCAGTCACCATAGATGTACAGACTGACCGTGCGGGAATCGGTCGTGGTTGTATCACGATTGATGATTAAGGGATAGAGGCCCTCTCGCAAACCGAAGTCTTGGACCCAATAATGGGAATAATCCCCACCCCCTGTGTAATATCCTACACCTATCTCCCAGTAATTGGTGCTGATGATATTGGCGCGGTGATCGCCGCTTCCCATCCAATCGCTCATGACCTGAGCAGGGGTTGCCTGTCCTCCGGCGATATTTTCAGCCAAAGACAACCAATAATAAGGCTCGTCCCCGTAAAACGATCCTACCCGGTCGAACCAGTCGCAGACGAACTTCAGTTGCCCACTGATGCGGTCATAGGTATCGTGATGCAGGTAATTATCCTGGACCATGTCGGCAGCCTGGTAGCGAGCCGCCTGGGAGAGTTCGGGAACGTGTTTGAGAGGTGGCAGGTTGTTATCGGCGCGGGTGCTGTTGACCAGATCGACGACTTTTTGTTCATAGGCTTCCTGAAAAGCTGGGACGATCTGGTCACCACAGCCTGAGTACAGCGTCGTATCGGTGTGGTCATGGGAGACGACCGGTTCACCTATCTGGGGCTGCTGGAGGTGGACAGACAATGGCAAGTGGGCATAAACGCGCCAAACCGGCAGCAAAACTACTGCTGCTATCAGGGAGAGTTTGAGATTCACTTTTTTGGAATGTGCCACTGCTGGCCTCCCTGATCTCCACCTGTAGGAAGATCCGGCTGAATTGACTTTTACAGTATAGAATAGCAAAGATGAAGAGTCAAGTAATTCTTCCTTTAGGTTGCATGTCAAATGGGGGGAGAGTTTACAACCTGCCCCAGTCTGGGGAGAAATTGGGGGGGATTGCTGACGTATTGTTGCGGGGCGATCCTTTAAATAGGTATTTTGACGACGGGATCGATGAAGAAATCACGGATTTTTCGATATTCGGTATAGACAACTAAAATATTGGTTGAAATAACTTGACATGAAGGCGATAGTAACTATAATATTAGTTGAACTATTAATTATAGTGGGAGAGTGTTTTCATGCCGAGAAAGAGATTATCCTCCGGAGGACGCCGGGGGTTGAAATGGCAAAACCAGTCTCAGATTGAGACATCCCCGCTGGAGGGATCTGGTGGGGCGGAGGATGTCGACGTTGGCGCTAGCTTGCGCAGGTTGCGGGAAGAACGGGGACTTAGCATTCGGGCTCTCGCTGAAAAAAGCAGCCTGGCCGTCAATACCCTCAGCTTGATTGAAAATGGCAAGAGCTCTCCGAGCGTCAGTACTTTACAACAAATATCTCTGGCGCTTGATATCCCTATTACCGCCTTTTTCGAGAGCAGCGTGCTTAAAACAAATATCGCTTACCTCAAAGCTGGTAATCGGCCACGAGCAACTTTTGACCAGGGGACTTTAGAAGACTTGGGGGCGGGTATGTCCGCTCGATCTATCGAGCCCTTCGTATTGACCCTGGAACCGAACGCCGGTAATGGAATAGATACTATCGTCCA
>Ga0315552_1001298_pt1 | contig 15081 bp, 8 predicted proteins | sample SalMarSW160170MG_2_FD_203102 | JGI IMG/M metagenome (GOLD analysis project Ga0315552, IMG submission 203102) | Salt marsh sediment microbial communities from the Plum Island Ecosystem LTER, Massachusetts, United States - Salt Marsh Sediment SW1601-70 ...
TGTCTGAAAGTGACGACGAGTCTGACATGCCGGTGGAGCGAGCGCGCAAATCTATGCTGTCATTTTTGACCGGTCAGGCAGAACGTATATTCTCCCGAACCTACCTCGAAGTTGACGTAGTCGTCGGTTTCCTCGCCGGCGGTTATTCCGGCAACGCCTCCCACAAACGAACGCTTGCGCCAGACGATGTTGCCGCTTTCCTTCACTAAGACATTCGCCAGCCCCGCCTTAGGCACGCTCACTGTCGCCTTTGAGTTGACGGGGATGGTCACCTTCATGGTCAGCGACGAACGGTCCCTTTGCCAGGCGACGGCGATCCGGCCTCGGACGGTCCGAATGGCCGCGGCGGCGCCGGTCAGGTCACCAAGCGGGTGGGGCTGAATGCGGACACGGCGGAAGCCAGGCGTCATGTAACGGTGGCCGTAGTAATCGGGGCCGCGGATGCCCGCCAGATCGTTGTAGAAAAACTCGTCAATGGAAGCCCACATGATCATGCTCTCGGCGTCGCCGGAAAGGCCCCAGTTTTCCCAGATGGTAGTGGCTCCCTGTTCGACCATGTAGCCCCAGCCCGGGTAGGTTGTCGCCGTGGCGACTTTGTACATGACGTCCCCTCGGCCCTGTTCGGTGAGCGTATCTATCACGCAAGTCGTGCCGGTGTTGCCTGTGTGAAGATGCCCGCCACGTTTTTCCACGATATCCCGGACGATGTTGCCGAGCACGCTTTCGCGATTCGCCTCGGGCACAATGCCGAGCGCCAGGGGGAAGACGTTAGCGGTCTGCGAGCCGCCGGCGTACTGGTTGGTCTCGCGGTTGAGCCAGTTTTTGTTGAACGCGTTCTCGATGTCTTCGGCGAGGCGGCGGTACTGGCGGGCGTCGTCGGGCTTGTCGAGCAGTTCCGCGACATGCGAGAGGATAAACACGCCGCGATAGTAGTAGCCGGTCCAAACCAGCGAAGGCGGGGTTTCTTTTGAGATGAATTGCTCCTTGCCCGGGGCATCACCCGGCAGCATGTGGTCGCCATAGTACCCTTTCGTGATGAGATGGTCCTCGGCGATGGAGGTGAGGTGGTCAATCCACCGCTTCATGGCGGGGTAGTGTTGCCGGAGAATGCGATAGTCGCCGTAGTATTGATGGAGATACCAGACCAGAAGCAGGTAGTTGGTCGCCCACGCGGGATCGCCTGTGCTTCTGCCCTTGAGCGGGTAAGCGGGGACGACGTCCGGGACCACGCCGTTCTCATGCTGGGCACATCTCGCATCGTCCAGCCACTTTGTCCAGAAAAGCGGCATATACTTTCTCGCGTACAGGGTCGAGGCGACCGTCGCAGGGTCGAGCCATCCCCAGTGCTCGCGGTGAAGACAGTCGAGGGGAAAGCCGTACAGCCCATTCGTGAAGGTCCACGCGACGTTGCGATGAATCGCGTTCAGGAGCGGATTGCAGCAGTGGAAGTCGCCGGACAGGTCCACCGCCGAGTAAACCACCCTGCCCCGAAGGTCTTCGGATGTCGGGCGACCGGGATAGCCCTCGATCTGGACGTAACGGACGGGGTGATAGGTAAATCTTGGCTCGTACACCTCGCCTTCGGGGTCGCCCTTCAAGATGTAGTAATCGGTTTCATTGCCCCTGCCATAGCGCGAGTTGTCAAGCAAGCCACTGTCTTTGTGAAGACGCGCGGAATACTTGATGGTGACCTTTGTGCCCCTCGGCCCCTTTATGTGAAGTCGTGCCCAGCCGCCGAACAGTTGGCCCATGTCATAGACGTAGATGCCGGGCCTCGGATTGGTTAGCCGCACCGGCTCGATCGTCTTGTTCACCTTGATTGGGGGCATCAACTGCGAGACGAGCTTTCCCCCCGGGCTCCGCTTTATCACTGCCGGTTCCCAGGAAGAGTCGTCGTAGCCGGGTGTGGTCCAGCCGGGCTTCTCCAGGCGGGCGTCGTACGATTCACCTCCGTAAATATCGTTGCGGGTGATGGGGCCACTGGAAGCTTTCCAGGTCGCCTCGCTCGTGACGCTTTTTCTGCTACCGTCGGCGAACTGGATATTCATCTGCAGAAGGAGCCTCGGCGAGTCCCCATAGCCGGGACGAGGCGGCTCGCTGAACCATCCATTGCCGAGCATGACGCCCACCGCGTTCGGCCCGTGCCGAAGCAATTCTGTGACGTCGTAGGTTTCGTAAAGGACTCGTTTGTCGTAATCGGTGGCGGCCGGGTCGAGCACATGGTCGCCGACCTTACGGCCGTTGATGAAAAGTTCGGACCAACCCAGGCCCGAAAAATATGCCCTTGCTTGCTCGACCTCCTTCTCAAGCGTGAACTCCGTTCGCAGCAGGGGAGAAGGAGCCGAAGGGTTGCTCACCGCCTCACCATCTGGGCCGCCAGCGCTATTGGCGAGATTGCCGTCGAATTTCCACCAGCCGACGAGGCCGCGGAGGTCACCTTGACGGCCAGCGGCCAGCGCCTCAATCTCGGCGGGCGGCAGGGCACGGTTGTAAACGCGGACATCATCAATCCCACCGGCGAAAAACTCGCTGGCGCCGTTGAGGGAACCCACGTAAGCCGGATTCGCCCCGGCGGTGTTGATGGGGCCGGTCGCGGGGGCGCTGCCGATTTGCTTGCCGTCGGCGTAGAATCGGATGGAGTGTCCGTCGTACGTGGCGGCGACGAGGCGCCACTCGCCATCCTTGAGTTGCGAAGCCGCCAGCGGCGCCCCGCGCTCTGTATAGGATCCGGCGATACCCAGACCGACCCAGAGCCCATAGATGTCGGAGGTTTCGCCAATCGCGAGGAGCTGCCTCGCGAGTCCATCTTCTTTGCGATAGATTTCCCGCCAGGCCTCAGTACATTGAGTCGGCTTGATCCAGGCGCTAATGGTGATTGCCGCAGCAGGCTTGAGTTTCGCGTAATGCGGAATGCGTACGCTCTGGCTTTCTCCGTCGAGGTGAAGGGCTCTTCGGAGCTTGCCCGGCGCATAGTCAATCGAGCCTGCGGCAGCCCTCCCAATCCACTGGCCGCGCCAATCGTCTTGCCTGAGTAAGCCCATTTCGAAGGCGGCTCGCTCGCTGAAGCGACTGGCCTTCCCCTCCCTATCCCAACAGCGAACTTTCCAGTAACATTTCTCACCGCTTGAGAGCGGGCTGCCTTCGTAGGAAATGTTCACCGAGCGCTCGGAAAGCACCTTTCCGCTGTCCCACTTGTCGCCGATGTCGGCGTTAAGTTTTCCCTCGCTACTGGCGACCAGGACCTGATAACCGGACTGCATCTGTCCTCGCCGGCTCGATTTCAGCACCCAGGTGAACCTGGGCCGACGGGCGTCAACGCCGAGCGGATTGGCGGCATATTCGCAGCTCAACTGTTCAACCGTGAAAGCGCTTTCGGGGGCCTTATGCGACCGGTCGCGGATACTGGGGGATTTGATGGCAGACCAGTCAGTAGAAGTATTCTTGGGGCGGGCTTGTCTATCAAATGTGAAGGCGCGGATGAGATGAAGTTCTTTCGGGTCGTACGGCGTGCCGTCAGGATGGAACATGTCGTGCTGCCAGATTTTTGGCATGGGGTCACCTTTCTTCGAACCCCAGGACATGTACGTCTGCGTGCGGCCCGCAACCAGCCCCCAGTTGTACCAACCAACCTCGTGTTTGGCGAAAAGTGGAAGAATCGAGGAGAAGGTGTTGCCCACTTGACGGCGCAGACACTCGGTGCAAACGAGCGGCCTTCCCGCTTTCTTGCATGTGCCGATGGCCGCGAGAACCGAATCCGGTTTGCCGTAGGAATGGAATGTGATGATGTCAGATAGCTCGATGATCCGCTTTGACATGCGGTTTCCAAAACCAGTCCAGACCCCGGTGGTGACGGGCTGCGAGGGATTGGCTTCGCGTGCCCACGCGAAAGTCGCCGCGAGCAAAGGAAGGCTCTTTTCTCCCATGCGTGAGTTTCCGGGCTCATTGTAGAGGTCCCAGATAAGAACACGTTTGTCGCGGGCGAATGTGGCGGTGATGTCTTTCACATATTTCTCAAGGTCGGGCCAGACCGCTCGGTCAGTCACCCGCTTCAGTCCCGGACTGGGAACCCATCCGCTGTTGTGGACGCCGGGGACGGGGTCATCCTGTTTGCCGAGGTACGGTTCCTTTCCGGCGAACGAACAATCGCAGAAGAAAATGAGCGTGGTGGTAATGCCGTGTTTGTCGGCGATGGTCAGGAATTCGTTTATGCGTTTCTTCAAGCCCACCGCGTCATCTTTCCACACGAGGTACTGAAGAAAAACTCGCACGCTGTTGTAACCGGCATTCGCGGCCCAACCCAGTTCCTGGTCTATGGTCGCAGGATCAAATGTGTCCGCCTGCCACATCTCCGTGGCGTTGACGGCGGTCCTGGGTAGGTAATTGCATCCGCATGTCGGACGGATGCTCCTGTACCACTCCCAGGCTCTCTCAACTGACCAGCCCCGCCCGGGCGGGGTCAATTCCTCGGCTATTCCTTTCTTCGGCGATGCATTTGCGCACGAGCACGCCACGAAGGTAGCCGTGCTTAATACGGCAAGCACAATCTTTTTCATGTTTTTATCCTCGTCATTTTGTCTTCCTCCTCGCAGCAACCAATCTCAACCGCTTGAGAAAGAGAGCAAGTGAACTGTTTCGTAGAATCGTCCGCCTATTCCGGGTGCGCCTTGAGTCTCCTGCGATTCTCCCGACCCGCCTACGCTTGATGCGATTTGCTTGTGCTACAAAAAGAAGCATACCGTCAATAACGAGGCTTGTCGAGAGAGTTCCCGGGGCGGCGGTTGTCATAAAATATAGTCGCAACCGGCGCCCAACGAGCTCGGGCTGCACCCTTCGCGGCAAAAAAAGCCGTCCCCCACGCGGCGCGAGCGTCCCGCCCCTGGGAATCATGGGCAAGATGCCCATGCCACGGCAGGCAACGACGGAGTCCTTCTCATGCTCCTCTCTGCGCCTTTGCGTTGTTTTGCTTTTCCCTTCTTGTCTCCCCCGCCTTGGTGGGCTATTCGCCCGAGACTGAGGCCATACGGCGTGGCGTATATTTTTGCGGGGATGCACGACCCGAAAGTGATAGAATCGCCGCGCGCTTCCGAAGGCACAGGAAAAGGCCCGCAAGATCGAGAGACCTGTCGGACCACTGGGCGGCGTCTTGGCAGAAGAATAATTGGGCGGCGTTCTCAGGGTGGAGTGTACAAGCCATAAGGAAAGGTCAGGAACAATGGGCACAATCAATCGCAGAGAGTTTCTTCGTTGTGCGATGGCCTATGGGGCGGCGATGGCGATGTCGCGGTTTTCGTTTGGCGGCGCCTCATTGCCGAAGGGGAAACGGCCCAACATCGTTTTTATACTGATTGACGACATGGGCTGGGCGGATGTGGGCTGCTTCGGCAGCAACCTGTACGAAACACCGAGCATTGATCGGCTTGCCTCGGAGGGGCTGAGATTCACCGATGGCTATGCCGCGTGCCCGGTCTGCTCTCCGACGCGAGCCAGTATCATGACCGGCAAGTATCCGGCGCGTCTGCGGTTGACCAACTTCATCGCCGGCCGGCGCACGCTGAAAGGCTCGCCTATCCTGCCGGCTGATTTCCTGGTGTACATGCCGAACGAGGAGGTCACAATTGCCGAGGTTCTGAAGTATGCGGGCTATGCGACCTGCCACATCGGCAAATGGCACATGGGCGGGGAGAAGGAACATCTGCCGGAGAGCCAGGGTTTCGACGTGAACATCGGCGGCACAGGTTCGGGCATGCCGCGCAGCTACTTCTGGCCGCGATGGAAGGGTAACCCTCCCATCCGGGGGAACTTCGACGGCGAGTACCTGCCCGACCGCTTATCCGAGGAGGCGTGCAATTTCATCGAGGCGCACAAGCAGCAGCCGTTCTTCGTATATCTCAGCCACCACGCGGTCCACATACCTATCGAGGGCAAGGCGAATAAGGTCGCAAAATACCAAACCAAGATCGAAACTAACCCCCCGCTCAAGGGACAGCAGAACAACCCTTACTATGCGGCAATGGTGGAGAGCGTTGACGAGAGCGTCGGGCGGGTCATGGACACACTTCGCCGGTTGAAGATTGACGACCGGACCATCGTCGTCTTCTTTTCTGATAACGGCGGCCTGTCCGTCCGCGAAGGCAAGTACACCCCCGCGACCACGAACGCCCCGCTGCGCGCCGGCAAAGGTTACCTCTACGAGGGCGGCATCCGCGAGCCCTGGATCGTGAAGTGGCCGGGAGTCGTGAGACCGGGCAGCGTGTGCAACGTGCCCGTCATCAGCGTTGATTTTTTCCCGACGGTTTGTGAAATGGTCGGCCTTGACCGCAGGAGCGTGAAGACCAAGGGGCCGATTGACGGCGTGAGCGTCGTGCCGCTGCTGAAAAACCCCGACGCGACGCTCGACCGCGAAGCGATCTACTGGCACTACCCTCACTTCTCGAATCAGGGCGGTCGCCCCGGCGGAGCCATCCGCGTCGGCGACTTCAAGCTCATCGAGCGATATGAGTTCGGGACGCTGGAGCTTTACGATCTCAAGAAAGACCTCGGGGAGACGACAAACCTCGCAGACAAGACGCCCCACAAGGCGAGACAACTGCGTCAGATGCTCCACCACTGGCGCAAGGAGGTGAACGCCAACATGCCGCGTCCAAACCCGAACTACAAGCCGAAACGAAATGGATAGACAGTGCAGTACGCCGCGTCGGGTAAAGGCTCAGTCTCGGGCGGGCACCCCGCCAAGGCGGGGGAGGGAAGAAAGGAAGACGAAGGTAACGCAAAGGCGCAGAGGCGCAGAGATGGAGATGAGAAGTACCCGGGTCCTCGGCTGCCGTGGCATGGGCATCTTGCCCATGATTCCCACGGGGGGGCTGCCGCGTCGGAGCTCGGACCGTTCGCGTGCTGGCCAGCCGGATGCCGGCGACGGCAGATGAGTTCCCTTCGGGCCCCTCAACTTGGAATTGTCGCCTCTCAGAACTGAAAGGTGAAGGGGTGAAAACGAAAACAGTTACGCTGACATGACGGAGTGATGAGAGAATGAAAAGACGAGATTTTCTTCGCACGATGACCGGCGCAGCGACAGCGGCGGTTTTGTCGCGAACTTCCTTCGGCGCCGAGGAATCGCACAAGGGGAAACGCCAGAACATCGTCCTCATGATGGCCGACGACATGGGCTGGGGCGACCCGGGCTATATGGGCAACAAGCTCATCCGCACGCCGCATCTCGACGCGATGGCGGAGGCGGGAGTCCGATTCAACCGTTTCTACGCAGCTTCGCCGGTGTGCAGCCCCACTCGCGGCAGTTGCCTCACGGGACGGCACCCCTACCGCTACGGAGTTTTCCACGCCAACGTCGGGCATCTCCCGCCACAGGAGGTCACGCTTGCCGAGCTGCTCAAGTCGCAGGGTTACACCACCGGGCACTTCGGCAAATGGCACCTGGGAACATTGACCCGCACGCAAAAGGATTCGAACCGTGGAGGCCCTCGGGGCGCCAAACACTACTCGCCGCCCTGGGACAACGGCTTTGACCACTGCTTTTCGACGGAGGCAAAAGTCCCTACCTTCAACCCCATGCGAAAGCCGGGCTCCGACGAGCCTTACGGGACCGCATACTGGAAAACCAGCGGCATAAAGGTCAGAGAGAATCTGGAAGGCGACGATTCCCGTGTCATCATGGATCGGGTCATCCCCTTCATCCGCGAGGCTGTGAGGCGAGAGAAACCCTTCCTCGCGGTAGTCTGGTTTCACTCGCCCCACCTCCCCGTGTTTGCGGGGGCGAAGTACCTCAAAATGTACGCGAATCTCGAGGAGAAAAAACGCCACTACTTCGGCTCCATTACAGCGATGGACGCCCAGATAGGACGCCTCCGCAAGGAGCTGCACGCTTTGGGTGTAACGAAAAACACGATGCTGTGGTTTTGCAGCGACAACGGCCCCGAAGGCAAAGCGGGGCGTGCACCCGGCTCGGCTGGTCCGTTGCGGGGGCGCAAGCGCAGCCTGTTTGAGGGCGGCATTCGCGTGCCGGGCCTCCTCGAGTGGCAGGCAAAGGTCAAACCCGGCTCAGTTACCGATGTGCCCGCGTGCACCAGCGACTATCTCCCGACTGTCCTCGACACGCTGGCAACCGACATGCCGGACTCGCGTCCGCTGGATGGTGTAAGCCTTTTGCCATTCATCGAAGCGCGCATGAGCAGGCGTCCCCGCCCCCTCGGCTTCCAGTCGGGAAAGCAGCTCTCGCTCATTGACAACCGTTACAAGCTTATCAGCCCGGACAGCGGGGGGACCTGGATGCTCTTCGACCTGGTCGCCGACCTCTCGGAGACTCACGACATCGCCGAGCAGCACCCGGATATTGTCCGGCGGATGCGCGCGACGCTGGACGCGTGGCGAAAGTCCTGCGAGCAGAGTCTCGCCGGCAATGATTACCGGAAAACACCGGAGTAATGGAGCCAGGGAGATGAAAAGACGAGACTTTTTTCAAATGATGACTGGCGCGGCGGCCGCGGCAGCCTTGCCAGGAACTTCTTTTGGCGCGGATGAGACGCGAGAGGAAAGGCGGCCTAACGTCCTGTTGCTCATGACCGACGACCAGGGCTGGGGCGACATCCACTCGCACGGCAACCAGAAGCTCGACACGCCGGTGCTGGACAAACTCGCCGCTGACAGCGTGCAGTTCGACCGATTCTACGTAAGCCCCGTCTGCGCCCCGACGCGGGCGAGCCTGCTGACGGGCCGCTATCATCTGCGGACGGGCGTGTCGTGGGTGACGCGGGGGCTTGAGACGATGCGGAGTGAAGAAGTCACACTCGCCGAGGCGCTCAAGCAAGCCGGTTACGCCACCGGATGCTTCGGGAAATGGCATAACGGCGCCCACTACCCGTACCACCCCAACGGGCAGGGTTTTGACGAGTTCTTCGGCTTTTGCGCCGGCCACTGGAACAACTACTTCGACACGCACCTGGAGCGCAACGGCAAGGCGGTCAAAACACGCGGCTATATCACCGATGTGCTTACCGACGCCGCGATTGCCTTCATCGAAAAGCACCGCCAGCGTCCGTTCTTCTGCTACGTTCCGTAGAACGCTCCGCACGGCCCGTTCCAGGTCCCGGACCGCTACTTCGACAAATACAAGAAGCGCGGCTTCGACGACAGGACCGCTTGCATTTATGGGATGGTCGAGAACATTGACGACAACGTCGCCCGCATTCTCAAAAAGCTCGACGAACTGAACTTGACCGATGACACCATCGTCATCTTTCTGACCGACAACGGGCCCAATGGCAAACGATACAACGGCGGGATGCGCGCCACAAAAGGCAGCGTCCACGAGGGCGGCGTTCGCGTACCGCTGTTCATTCGGTGGCCGGGGCGCCTCAAGCCCGGCACAACCGTCCGACAGATCGCCGCTCACATTGATTTGTTTCCGACCATCATCCAGTTGTGCGGCGTGCCGATGCCCGAGACCCTCCCGCTGGACGGCGTCAGCGTCGTGCCTCTGCTGAAAGGCCACACCGCCGGCTGGCCCGACCGGATGATTTTCACGCACCAGTCCCGGCGAGGCGAAGTCACGCTCGCCCCCGGAGCGGTTCGTACCCAGCAATACCGCTTGGTGACTTACGGGAAGCGATATGAGCTGTACGACACGATCGCCGACCCGGGGGAGGGGAACAACATCGCCGGTCAGCGCCCTCGGATTCTCAAAAAGCTCAGCGCCGCGTATGAGGCGTGGTTCAAGGACGTAACCAAAAACGGCATCGAGCGCCTCCCCATCCCCGTCGGCTACCCGCAGGCGAATCCCGTCGAGCTGCTCGCTCCCGCGTGCTACCTACACGGCAACGTAAGCTTCAAGGGCCGCGCCGGGTGGGCTAACGACTGGATCACCAACTGGCTCAGCACCGACGACTACGTCTGGTGGGACATTGATGTTGTACGCCGGGGGACCTACGAGGTGACGCTGATGTACGTGTGCCCGAAGGGAGACGTCGGCTCGAAGGTTCGCGTCGAAGTAGGTGAGCAGAAGGTCGAGGGTATCATCCGCCGTGCCCACGACCCCGAGCCGGTCACCAGCCCTGACCGCGTGCGACGCGGCGAGGTTTACGAGAAGGTCTGGGCGCCTCTCACGCTCGGCGCCGTCAAACTGAACAAAGGCCGAACCCGACTCTACGTCAAGGCGTTGACTAAGCCCGGAAAAGCAGTCATGGACCTGAAGGCGGTTCGACTGCTGCGGCTTGATTGACGCGGGCAGGCATCGCCGTGCAATGGAGTGGCTCGACGGGATGAGCGTCAAGAGCGGCGGTGCTCCGGGCATGTCTGCGCTGAGGACATCTGCTTCCTCGTTGGAGGGCTGAGTCAGGTTGTGGGTGAGGATACGGTGGCTTTCTTAAAGGCCGTGCTCGCCAGTGGGGCGCCCCGCGTCGTGGTTTTGAGGTCAAAAGAACTATTTCATTTTCGCCAGAGCGTGGTCGAGAATGTAGCGGCAGTTGAGAACTTTCTCCGCCAGGTCAACGGGGAGGTAGTAATACTGGTTTGAAGCCTCGAACCCGATGCGGGAATCCTCCTGGGCAAGAGTGAAGAGCCGTCGGGCGACGAAGATCTCGTCCTGCGCCGTTTGTCGGATTTCTTCGATAAGGGCGTTACGCGCGTCGGGAGTGAGGGGCTTGTCTTTGGCGAGAAGCGCGTTGCGGGCGATGGTGAAGCGGGTCTGATTTGCGACGCTTCGGAAATGCAACTGGGCAGTCTCGGCGAAACGGAGCTCGGCTCGTGCATCGGCGACCTTATCGGGAGGAGCTTTTCGGATAGCTTGCCGCATCTCCGGGAGCCCGTCTTTCCAACCGGCTGCCAGCTTGGCGAACTGGTTAGCGAAGACATCCGGCGGGTAAGGGCCTCGCCACCTGTCCACATCGTCGTAGGGGAATCCGATCATGGTGGCGGCGTAGCCTGTCGGCGCCGCGTAGAGGAGGTTGGAGGGGCCGTATTGCATGGGAGCAGTGTAGAGGACGCCGATGTGGAAGGGAAATTCGCGGAAGGCGTTACTGAAAGCGGTCCAAGCCTTCCGGGCATGCGGCGCCCCTTCGGGGCCGAACCGAGAGCGGGCGACAGCGTCAAGAACAGCTTCCTTGCTGGGCGGCGGGCTCTGGTTGAAAAGTCGGGCGAGCTCGAGGTTCGGCGAAGGATACCCGCCGAGTGTCCAACTGAGCATGAGACCATCCACGCCCGTCGTGGCGAGGTTGCGGCAATGCTCTGCGACGAGGTCCAGCACGGGGAGATAGGGGACGGCGGATAGTTCCCAGGTGTTGTTGAACTGGACCTTAGCAACCGTCTTGAGTCCGGCTTGCCTTGCCAATCGCCAGTGTTCTGTTGCTCGCGGCCCCGGTCCCACCGCCGAGATGGAGTACTCGCCGACAGTAGTGTTGACGCCGCCTCGGGTGATTGGCTTCGACCACTCGCTGACGGACATTAGCCACACGGACTTCGGCAGCCTGGCGATGATATTCGGCGTCCACGCATCGTTCCAGCCCCAGTCCCACACGAGCACGCGGGCATCGGGATTGCCGCGATGGACGCCCGCTTCGATGGCGACGTTGACCTCGCCGATGATGGCGGCGGGGCTTCTGTGTTTGCATCGCGAACATTCCCGAAACCGGCCGTGGGAGGCGCAGTTCGTCAGATTCTCCGAGCCGGTGATGGTAAAGACACCGCCCAGGCCGGGGACGTTCCTGAAGACGTATGCGAGGGCGTCGGTGAGCCATTCGCGGACCTCCGGCGACGAGGTGCACATGGCGAAGTGGTCTCCTTCACGAACGCCTCTCATCTCCGGACGATTTTTGAAAAAGGCGGCGGGCATAGCTCGCGGCTCATTTACATAGAGGTAAACGGCAATGTCGTAGCGTTTGGCTCGTTGGACGAGGTTGCGGAGGTTGGCAAGGCGAATTTCGTGATTGTCGCCGAACTCGGGGAAGGTCTTGCTCGGGGCGAGCGTGCGAAGGACAGTGTGTATCCATATTCCGTTGACGCCGAGGTCCGCAAGACGCTGGAGAAGTCCGTTGGGGTAAGGGTCCAGCTCCGGGTTAAGCAGGGGGTCGCCGTAGAGGGCGAAGTAGGAATAGATGAACCGCAGGCTGAAGAGGGATTTTCCTTTCGAGCGGCGGCGCGACCGGACAGCTTGCGGCTGGCTAAGCTTTTGAACGAAGCGAAATCGCGGCTCGCCCGGCTTTTGGAATTCGGCGCCGAAGGTCTCTTGAACGATGCGTTTGATTTCGGCGGCTCGCCTCCGTGCATCGTCCGTTGGCGGCGAGTAACGCAGGGGCGAGCACGAGGGCTTCAGCGAGCCAAGCTTAATAAACAGAAAGTCGTCCTCACGAAGCGAGTAGGCGAGTTGCTCGGCAGACATATCGAGCAAACTGAGAAGTTGCTCGTATGGTAGAAGATGCCAGTTCCGTCGCAGCACAGTGATGTAGCCGCGAGTTTTCTGCTCGGGCGGGATGGGTTGAGCGAGCGGGAGGCCCATGGATTTTGCCACAGCCAGCACGTTCTCAGCGGAGGTGCCGAGGACTTTGGCGAGGCGGTCCGGCTCGACGACCGGCCAGTTTCGCCAGATGAAGGCGTGCATGCGGTCGGGGAAATGCGGAAACTCCAGCGCCCTGGGAGAGCGGCCGGTAGGTAGAACCGATCCCGCATGCAGCGTCGCTCCCGCGCAGAGAAACAACGTACAGATGAATACGAAAAGCGATATGCGTGGCTGATAAAACGCCATACCAGGTTCCTTCACTCAATTGGCGGGAACGGTGAATCAGGCGCCCGAGCCTGCGGACGTCCGGCCATTTGAAAAAAGATTATGTCGCGAAGACAAGGGTGTCAACAAAAATGAAAACGCAACTGCGTTGCGGGAGCGAAGAAGGGAAGAGGAGGCTAACGCAAAACCGCACTGCAGCGGGAGCAAGCCGAGACGTCCGCGTGGCTCGGTTTGTGATTTCGATGTTGAAGCGAGCCAACGAAATGCCGATAATCAGCAGGGGTAACGTGTGAGGGCGCGGCGAATGAGTGTTCAAGAGGCCTGGGGCGTGTTAGTTATCTTGTTCCTGTCAAGGGCTTGGACTGGCGCCGGAATCCCTGAAGGCGAGGCGTGTCAGAGCCAGTGCCCTCGAGCAGGTCGCCGGCAGAGCGCAAAGTTGGGATAAGGCAGAGGACCAACGCTCTTATTCGGCGACAAATAGGATTCGAAGAATGCCTTTTATCCTGCTATCGTGTCAGAAAAAGAACATCTGCCGAAGTTATGAATCGGAGTACCGGGCGATGGAGTCATCGAGATTTTGGAAAGGCAGGTCGTTGTGAAGCGTCGAGATTTTCTAAAAACTATGGGCGTGGGGGCGGCGTCGCTGGCGCTGCCTCGGAAGATGTTCGCACGCGGGGCGTCCGGTTCAAAGCGGCCAAACGTCATACTGGTGATGACTGATGACCAGGGCTACGGCGACCTCGGCTGCCACGGCAATCCCATCATCAAAACCCCGAATCTCGATGTGCTCCACTCGCAGAGCACCCGGCTGACAAACTTCCACGTGGATCCGACGTGCTCTCCGACGCGCTCCTCGCTGATGACGGGGCGCTACTCGTCACGGACAGGCGTATGGCACACGATAATGGGCCGCTCTCTCCTTCGCCGCGACGAGGTGACGCTGGCGGACGTCTTCGCGGCGAGCGGTTATCGGACGGGCGTTTTCGGCAAGTGGCATCTCGGCGACAACTATCCTTTCCGCCCCCAAGAGCGAGGCTTCGACGAGGTGCTGGTGCATGGTGGCGGAGGCATCGGCCAAACTCCGGATTTCTGGGGCAACGACTATTTCGATGACACTTACCGGCACAACGGCAAGCTACAGAAATTCAACGGCTATTGCACGGACGTTTTCTCCGGCGGGGCAATGAAGTTCATCGAAGAGAATAAGGACGGGCCCTTCTTCGCTTATCTCACTACCAACGCGCCGCACGGCCCCTACAACGTCGCCGAGAAGTACAGCAAGCCTTACCTTGAAAAGGGCGTGCCGACACGCCAAGCGGCCTTCTACGGCATGGTCACAAACATTGATGAGAACATGGGGCGGCTGATGGGGCGGCTGAAGAGGCTGGGATTGGAGGACGACACAATCCTAATTTTCATGACCGACAACGGCACCGCGGCAGGCAACAGGGCCGGAATGCAAGCCGGAAAGGGATCCGAGTACGATGGCGGGCACCGCGTGCCGTTCTTCATCCGCTGGCCGGGCAGACTCCGAGCGGGGAGAGACATCCCCCACGTCACCGCGCACGTGGACGTGCTGCCAACCCTCATTGAGCTGTGCGGACTCGGAAAACCCGAGAACGTCAGGTTCGACGGCGCGAGCCTCGTGCCGTTGCTCTCTGGGAAAGGAGAGTGGCCCGACCGCACGCTGTTGGTGCACTCGCAGCGAATCGAACATCCTGAAAAATGGCGCAAGTGTGCGGTGATGACTGACCGCTGGCGGCTGATAAACGGGCAGAAGCTCTACGACATGCCCGCCGACCCGGGGCAAGAGACCAACATCGCCGAAGAGCATCCCGCGGTCGTTGAGAAACTGCGCAAGGCATACGAAGATTGGTGGACGGACATCTCGGAACGCTTTGACGAATACTGCGAGATCGTCATCGGCTCCGAGAAAGAAAACCCGTCGCGGCTGACCGCTCATGACTGGCATGGAAAAAAAGTGCCCTGGAACCAGTCTCACATCAGCCAGGGCCTTCAGGCGAATGGATTCTGGGCGGTGGAAGTCGCCCGAAGCGGCGAGTATGAGCTCGCCCTGCGGCGCTGGCCTGTCGAAGTGGATAAGCCTATCACGTCGGCGATTCCGCACGGGAAAGCCATTACCGCGACCAGGGCAAGGCTCAAGGTCGCCGACGTGGATGTGACGCAGCCAATTGCCGAGGGCGCGTCCGCATCGAAGTTCCGTGTCCAACTCAAAGCCGGCAAGACACGTCTGCAAACGTGGTTCACGGATGATAAGGGCGAATCCCGCGGGGCATACTATGTGCACGTGAGGCGCTAAGTAGTCCTGTTCGCAAATACGGTGACGCATTGTCCTA
>Ga0315552_1001301_pt1 | contig 15060 bp, 8 predicted proteins | sample SalMarSW160170MG_2_FD_203102 | JGI IMG/M metagenome (GOLD analysis project Ga0315552, IMG submission 203102) | Salt marsh sediment microbial communities from the Plum Island Ecosystem LTER, Massachusetts, United States - Salt Marsh Sediment SW1601-70 ...
CTCCCGCGTTGCTGGCCTGCACCTGGTAGCACCAGCTGCCATCTGCTTTGCCGCTCATGTCCACGCTGGTGCTGAGGCCGGTGTAGATCGTGCCCCAACCCCCACTGTTGAACTGCTCCTGCAGTTCATAACCCTCCGCCCCGCTGGCGCTCGACCAGCTAACCGTGTAGTCCCCATCCAGGTCTGAGTTGGAGATGTCGTTCAATGTGGGGGTGGCTGGCGGCGTGGGCGGAGTCGTGCCAGTCATGTCATAACTGAGGGTAAACTGGCTGTTATCGTCCGTCTCGAACTCACCTAGGTAGGGGGAATACGTATAAACCTGGATCTGGTTGTTGGCGGGTTGGAATTCCATGATGCGCAGCCAACCATTACCTCCGTTCGGGCGGCCTTGATAGTCGGACAGCAGTGTGTAGACGGTATGACCATCAAAGGTATCCTGGCGTCGGCCTTCGCCACTTACGTGTCCACCCAACATCAAGAAGAAGTTAGGGTTGTCTTTCAGGGCATCGTATATCGCCTGACCAGCGTTAGAAAAATTGGCAGGATTGCCCGCCGAGGCCAGCGGTTGGTGGGTAACAACGATACCGCGTCGGGTGAGGTCCGCCTTGAGCAATCCATCCGCCCAGTCAAGTACCGCCGTGCTTGGTGTAATATCGCTGGAGTCGATATGGATGATAATGAAATTCAAGCCGCTGGCGCTGAACAGTCCGTAGCTATTAAGGTTATTAGAGCCATAATTACCGCCATAATAGCTGCGGCCAGAGAAGCGCGCCACACCGAACCATTCCTCAAATTTCGTCGTTCCACCATCTATGTCGTGATTACCCGGCGTGACGCCATAAGGAAGGTCATCGTTGGGGTCCGCCGTCCGTTCTAGAATACCCATGGCCGCGTCGGCAATGATCCACTCGCTGTCGTCGAAATTCATTTCGCCATTTTCGGTCAGGTCGCCTAAATGAGTGAGGAAGACAATGTTACGAACAGACTGGTTGGTCACCGCCCAGGTTGTCTGGGAGTTGAAGATAACATCCCGATCAGGATAGTCTGTGTAGTGCTGTGTATCCGGGAGGGCAATGATCGTAAAAGGAGATGCCGTGGAAGCGTTTGTTGAAAGGTCGTATAAATTAAGGGTACCATTTTCCGTGGCAAGTCCTGACGGCTCATTTTTAATAATTTCCAACCCATCGTTCATTACCCAACGGTCGATCAATGTGCCAGCATCGGGAATCTCAGCCTTTATATTGGTGGTGATTCCATCCCCGCTATCGGGTACATTCCCGATGCGTACTTCGTCAATTTGGCCTTGGATATAACCTTCATTCGTACCGCCTGAATTCATGGCTGTGACGCTGGTAGGATTTATCCCCAGGTATAGAGACAGCAGAAAGAAGATTAGGATTATTTGCCTGATAATTGCGATCTGATGGCGTAGGTTTGTTTTCTTCTCCTTCTGGTTTGCCATCAGCAACTTATTAGACATCTGTCCCTCCTAGTGATATTCATATTTGTTTCCAAGTTGAAAACAGCCCATAGATAAAGGTGATTTATGAAGCGTTTAATAACAAAAAACCGGTCCATCAGCCGGTTTTGCCATTGGCTCCCCAGGGTAGGACCCATATACATGCATGTTGTCTGGGATGTCGGGTGCAGGCAACCTCTTTCGACCTTCAAAAATCGCCTCCACACATGGTTCCTATCATTATTCGGTTTTATTAGCAACTATTATCCCAAAATAACCTAACCTCCACCCTTTCAGTATACCAAAGTGCAAAGATTTTATAAGTATAGATTGTCACTAAAAACATATTACGTTGGGATAATTTGTTCACTTCAGAGGGAGCTCGCAAGGAACCAGCTGAAAAGCTGATACGTTTTGATATTTATTGACCTTTTTCTGTTAATGATCTTCCATCACAAAGCCAAGCTGGGCAACCCAGATGAAGAATGAGCCACATGAAAGAAGGTTGGGGAATTTCCTTAATCTACCAGCACGCTGGTAATCCACCCTTACGGGCACTGAAGGTCAGTGTACACCTGCTTTAAGGTTTGATCGCGCCCATCAGAAGGCAGGCTTTCCCGCTCGATGCGCTGCCAGGTAGCGCACAGGCTGGGAGCCATCACCCGGGTCAGCTCCTCGGCAGTATAGGTCATCTGCTCAGCCGCTTGCCAATCCCCAGTATGGGCAAAACCATCGATGAAAGGCAGGTACTCGACGCCATTACCGGGAGCAAAGCCGTTTTGGGAAGCCTGATCCCACAGAGCAATCACCTCTGGCCAATCCTGGTATTGGCGAGCCAGGTCGGCTTTTTCGAAGTAATAGCACCAGGTATGCCCAGGCTCGCTGCCAAAAATCTGGGTAGGGACCGGGCGGGCATCTGCGGAATCAATCTTGATGCGCTCCAAATCTGAGAGGGCGGTTACCTGGCGGGTGATCTCGGGCAAAGCGCGGATGTCGGCGTCCCCCGGCCCAAGCACCCAAAGGCATTCATACTGCTGCGGTTCATAAAAGATCACCAGGCTATCCTGGCTGCGACCGTTGAACCTGGCAAAATTCCTTTGATATCTTAATGGCATACCGCCAAGTAGCTCTTCAAGCTTATCGCCGAATCGGTGGGAAAGGCTAAAAAACCAGTAATCAAGCTCTATGGCATCCCCATACTTTGGATAGAGGCTACTGAGGGCGAAGGAGGTCGATACTTCGGTCATGTAGGGGAAGATCTCTTCGCTGGAGAGCAAGGCAGTTCCCGGCTGGATGTATGGCGCTCGCCAGGCCAACTGCCAGTAGAATTGGGACTGTTTGATCCAGGCGCGACGATAGCTGTTCGTGGTGATGACCTGCCAACCGACAGCTAAGCCAAGTAACACGCTCAAAACCACCAAACGATATTTCGGATTAGTGACCAGGGCTTCTAGCAGGGCAACGACCACCAGGCTGGCGCCAAGCATGGCAGCTAAACCATAGCGATCGCTCCACAGAGGATTGTCAGTAGTGATGAACTGATCGGTCAGCCAGGCTGGCAAAGGACCTAGCACGGTAAGCACCAAACCGATCAAGAGAGCCGGGCGGGACCAATTACGCTCGTGGTCTGGTGCTTCCCTCTGATTTAATTTCAAATGTGCGAGATAAAGGAACAGGCCGGTCCCGACCAGAAGGATGACAAGTATGACCTTCACATTGTCGGGTTGGGTGATCTCAAACAGAGCGGGATCAATGGCTTGGTTCCAAGTCTGGTAAAGGATCACGGTGGTATCTTGCAAGGCTCCTTGCAGCAATTGTATGGCCGTGGCAAGGGGGGCCTGGGTGAAATCTTGAACCAGGATGAGGGCATTACGCTCAAAACCTGCTTCCGGCCTGGGGATGAAGAAAATGCGATAGACCACAAATGCCAGTAGAATCAGGAGATAGGGCCACCAGTATTTCAGAACTTTTTTAAGGCGAGCGAATAGATCCTTGCAATTCTCGGGCAAGAGCAACCAAAGGATGAACGGTCGGATCAATTCGATGCCGGCGAAGTATTCGAGCAGCACCAGATGCAGGGCGCTGGTGAACAAAGACAGGAGCAGGTATGGCCCGAAGCGAGCCGGCTGCCGGATAAATTTAACCATGGCCCAAATCGAGAGGGTGTAAAAGAGAAAACCCGCCCAATGCAAGCTGTAAGCCACGGATAAGGCCTGTTGCTTGAAGAGGGGATAAACCGCGAAGAGAACGGCCGCCCAAGTCACTTCCCGCAGGTGATCAGGCCAGATATCTCGGAGATAGAACCAGGTGATTATGACGGTCAGGCACCGCAGGATTAAGGCCAGAAACTGCCAGGGAAGGGGGTGAAAACCCAGTAGATTGAATCCCAGGTAGTAAAAGTAAGCCGCGAACGGGCGGCTATCATAAAGGAACAATTGCCATAGACCAGGTAAACCTCGGGTATAACCAAAATAAATGTGGTGCCAATCATCCAGATAAAAACCCAGCCAGGGAACTAGCAGACCGAAGGCAACCACACAGATGGCAAATAACGCCAGGGGGACAGTTTTGGTAGCGAATTTAATCTTCATATCGTTTGAAAACGAGCCAGTCCGGATTGGTTGAAACGAGCATCAAGGGCATTGCAGAGCCTCATTCAGGCGCCCCAAGGTCGCTTGGCGGGCAGCAGAAGGCTGGGTATCTGCCTCGATGCGCTGCCAGGTAGCGCACAGGCTGGGAGCCATCACCCGGGTCAGCCCCTCGGCAGTATAGGTCATCTGCTCAGCCGCCTGCCAATCCCCAGTATGGGCAAAACCCTCGATGAAGGCCAGGTACTCGACGCCATTACCAGGAGCAAAGCCGTTTTGGGAAGCCTGACCCCATAGAGCAATCACCTCTTGCCAGTCCTGGTACTGGCGAGCCAGATCGGCTTTTTCGAAGTAATAGCACCAGGTATGCCCAGGCTCGCTTCCAAAAATCTGGACGGGGACAGGATGGGCTTTGGGGGAATCGAGCACGATGCGCGTCAGGTTCGAGAGGGGGGCTACTTGGCGGGTGATCTCGGGCAGGGCGCGGATATCGGCGTCCCCCGGCCCAAGCACCCACAAGCATTCGTACTGCTCCGGTTCATAGAAGATCACCAGACCATCCCGGCTATTCCCCGAAAAAATTGAAGAATAGGCCGTTTGCCTCAACGGCATGCCCCGCACGAGATCTTCGGTTTTTCCTGCAAAGTGCTTGGAGACGCTGAAGAAATAATAGCTTAACTCCCGGGTGTCCTCAAACCTGGGATAAAGGCTGTTGAGGGCAAAGGAGGTGGGATATTCTCCCATATAAGGGAAAATTTCACCGTCAGAGAGAATAGCGGTGCCGGGTTGGATATAAGGCGCCCGCCAAGCCAGCTGCCAGTAAAAGGCTGACTGTTTGATCCAGGAGCGGCGGTAATCATTGCCGTTAAAGACGTGCCAGCCAACGGATAACCCGACCAAAGCAGAGAACACAACCAAACGATATTTCTGATCCCCGATCAAAGCTTCCAGGAGAGCTACAACCACCAGGCTGGCGCCAATCATGGCCGCCAATCCATAGCGATCACTCCACAAGGGATTATTAGTGGAGATTGATTGTTCTGTTAGCCAGGCCGGCACAGGACCCAGCACGGTCAGGGATAAGCCGATGAAGAGAGCTGAGCGGTACCAGGGTGGTTTTGGGGTGGCTTGTGCCGGGTGTGAGAATTTTAAACGAGCTAAATAGAGGAACAAGGCTAAAGCGACGGCGATTATGATGAGTAACGTTTTCAGGTTTGCAGGTTGGGTGATAGTAAACAAGGCGGGGTTGATGACATTGTTCCAGGTCGCGTAAAGGATCACGATGGTATCCTGCAAGGCAGCCTGCAGCAAGCGCAGGGCCGTCTCCACAGGTGCTTTGAAAAAATCAAAGACCACCGTGGGCTGGTTCCCGACCGAGCCCTTCACTGGTCCAGGGATAAAGAAAATACGGTAGACAGCAAAAGCCACCAACACCAAAAGATAAGGTGACCAAACCTTCACGAGGCGCTTTAGGCGATTGGTGGAGGTCTCGTCACCTTCAGAAAAGATCAGCCAAAGGATAAACGGGCGGATCAACTCGATCCCGGCATAGTATTCCAAAAGGATCAAATGCAACCCCGCAGTCAGCAAAGAAAGGGTCGTGAACGCCCAGAAATAACCAGGCTTGCGCACGGATTTCACCATTGCCCAAACCGAAACACTGTATAAGAAGAATCCCGTCCAATGGATAGTGTAGATTAAGGATAGGGCCTGAAGTTTAAAAAGGGGATAGATGGCGAAGAGAATGGCTACCCAAGTCACCTGGCGTTTGTGCAGGGGCCAGATATCGGATAGAAAAAGCCAGGTGAAAATAACCGTGAGAATTCGAAGCGCTAAGGCCAGTATATGCCAGTGAAACGGCTTGAACCCAATGGCTTGAAAACCGACAACATAGATAGCAGCAGCAAAGGGGCGGCTATCGTAGAAAAACAATTCCCACAGGCTGGATAAACCCCGCGAGAAGCCATAATAAACCGGGTGCCAATCGTCTTGATAGAAACCAAGAAAGGGGATAAGCAACCCAAAAGCTGCCACACAAACCGCGATCAAAGCCAGAGGTATGGTCTTGCTCGAAAATTTTACTTTCATAGCGATGGATGGATCTTCAATATCGCTCGGTCGCAATCATTCAGAGGTTTACCCAAAAGGTCATCCGAAACACAAACCGGAAGCTGCTCAGACAGTATTTAGCAAGGCAATCATACCAAGAATGGGAAATCTGCGATAGACACATTCAAAAGGGGCTGTCCCGAAATTCCAGGACAGCCCCTTTTGGTTGCTGATAGAACAACTCAGCAGCACTTGCGAGATCTATTTCACGGCTATGGAGCACACATCCGAGCAAAGGCGCTCAAATCAAAACCTGAATAATCCAGCCAAGCTGGACCACCAGGATTTATTTACAATCAAGCTTGCCCGAAACGGATAGGGTCGCGCGAGGCGACCCCTCGGGGAGGTCTCAGATCGAGGTGCGTGACGACTCCTCAACCGACGACGGCAGCCTCCACAGAGAGGATCGGCGGCAGGAAATCGACCAGCAAATCCCAATTATCGCCGGCGTCCGGGCTATAGAAGAGCTGGCCTGTGTTGGTGCCGACGTACACGCCGGGCTCGTCCAGATTGTCCAAAGCCATGGCCTCGCGCAAGACAACCAGGTGAGCACGCTTGGGCAAACCCTTGGTGAGGCGGCGCCAAGTTTCACCAGCATCCTGACTGCGCCAAACAGCAAAGCGATCATCCACGCTCAGGTGGTATTCATCGCTCTCTTCTAGCACGACATAGATTGTCTGTGGGTCATGAGGATGGACCGCGATGGGGAAGCCGAAGCGGCTGGGCAACCTGCCCTCGCCAATGTCGATCCAATCCTTACCAGCGTTGTCACTGCGATAGATGCCACAATGGTTTTGCTGGTAGAGCACCTGAGGTTGTGAGGGATGGATTGCGATTTTATGAACGCACTGACCGAATTCGGGGAATTTATCTGGGAGAAAGTCAGCCCGCACGTTCTTGTTGCGCGCTTCCCAGGTGAGACCGCTGTCGCCGGTGTAATAGCAACCGCCAGCGGAAATGGCAATGTACATGCGTTTTTTGCTGCTTGGGTCAGGGATGATGGTATGTAAGCAAAGACCCCCCGCACCCGGAAACCATTTTTGGCGGTGAGGATGATTATAAAGCGCTTCGTTGAGAGTCCAGGTCTGGCCGTTATCCTGGGATTTAAAGAGCGCAGCGGGTTCGGCGCCAGCGTACAGAACGCCAGGCTCTGAATCACGACCGGGGGTGATATTCCAGACCTTGAGGATCTTCTCAGGTGTATCCCTGGCAGATCCTTCATCGGCGGCTTCAGTAGGTGTGCCAGGGGGACGCCCCGAGGCGGAAGCCCGCCTAAACGTTGGAACTTGCTGAGCCTGAGTCCAGCTGGCGCCATAATCATCGGAATAATGGGTGCTGGGACCATAGACATCATGGGCAAGAGCAGCATGCAAGCGCTGATGGCGAACATCGAGATTCATGTGCATAACTCGCCAGCTCTTGAACAACAAGTCGCTAACCTGCCACTTTTTGCGTTTGGGACCGCTGGTTAACACCACGCCACCCTTACTGGTACCAATGAAGACCATGACTTTCTTCTTATCTTGCTTGGCTGATTTGCTCTTTTTGGCCATGATTGCATATCTCCTTTTCGTATGGGTGGTGACGACAAATTTAATCGATTATACAAATCAGACGAGAACCAACCGGCCAGTTCCCTTTAACAATTCAAGAAGCCGGGTGTTTTTCTCCTAATAAAAACCAGGTTTGCATTTCGCCTCGACCCTTAACGCTGATTGTGCCGCGTGGATCGCAGATAAATTTGGATTTGATCAATGCATAGGTGGCCGGGGATATCTGAATCTTACCAGCTACACCCTGGGATTCCATCCGGCTGGCAATGTTAACCACATCACCCCATAGGTCGTAAGCGAATTTCTTGCGACCAATTACACCTCCCACTACCGGACCCGAGTTTATACCCATGCGAAACTCAATGTGCTCGCCGTCCTTAGGAGTGCGATTTTGCAGGTAGGCATTCATCTCAATAGCCATACGGGCAAGCACCTCGGCGTGATCAGAGCGGCGGCGCGGCACTCCCGAGGCAATCATATAATTATCACCGATGGTACGGATTTTCTCCAGATCGTATTTATCCACCAGGGAATCGAAAAAAGAAAAAATCTCGTTGAGCAGGTTAACCATTTCAACCGGCGCTAATTTGGCAGTCAGAGGGGTAAAACCAACCAGATCAGCAAAGAGGATGCTTGCTCGATCAAATTGTTCGGCAATAGTGCGGTTTTCATTTTTCAGTATGGCCGCAACATCGCGAGGCAAAATGTTCAGCAATAAACTCTCGCTTTTCTGTTCCTCAATATGCAGCAATCGATAAGCCCGGTTCTTTTCAGAGAGGAAATAATTCAGAGTGATAAAAGCAATGCTGGAAACGGCAATGATATTAAGCGCAAAAAAGACAACGATGAGCACCAAAGGCAGGTTATTAATAACCCGCAGAAAAGGCTGCAAGAAAGCACCGATAATCACCAGGATGATATAGGTCAGCCACCACAGCCGCGCAATCCGGTTTTCGAATAAGAGCAAGGCTCCTAAAGGACTGATCAGTGACCATAAAATAACCGCACTGGAGTTTACAAAGCCGCCTAGGATAACGGTTTGCAAAAAGGGAATGAGCAGGCCCATGGCGACCTGCGTAAATAAAATAAAGCGATACCGGCGAGTAAGCCTAAAAACGAGCAGGCTGAGGACAGTCAAAACAGAATAGGATAATGAAATTGAACCAGCGAGGGGTTCACCGAAAGTCATATAGATGCTGCCCCACAATGCGGCTGCCGGGACGATCATGAAACATCCTGCCGTCAAAAGGTTTTTTTGAAGGCGAACCTCTGGCGAGTCACTCGCATCTGCACCGAAGCGAGTGATTATTGAAATGGGTAATTGCAGCACGTTATCCACCCGATCTACCTCATGACGTTCAGGAAGATATGCGATAAAACATGACGAATCCAGAAGGAGAGAAATGCTCGACCATGTCCGAGAGAAGTTATCCCAACTCATCTGGTTTTAGGAGAGCGTTGATGTGGTGGAATTCGGAGTGATAAACTCGTATATAGTCTATCTCAAGTTCAGTGAAAATGCAAATAATTACCCCAGGCGCGTGTATGTCAATCCTGGGTTAAATGGAGTTTCCTCCCCAGACGGGGGGTGGTTGGCAAATTCGCCCCCAATCTAGCATGCACCCCCGCAGGCAAACAAAATGAAAAAGGGCAAAGAGATAACATCATGCCTCAAAGAAAGATTTATAATAAGAACCTGCCTTTCTGCAATAGGCGACCTATGAAGATAAGTTGGTGGGGTCTATAAAACAGCATAGCAGACCGAAGATCCCAAATTTGATTAACTTTTTGACGTATTCGATTAAGAGACAATAAAGACTGAAATTCGAACGACTCTTTTCGACGGCATAGATCGTTATATATAATGACAGCCGGCTTGGCCAGGTTGGATGAAAAATGCTCGAGATAAATAGTGAAATTATTGCGCGTGCCCAGAACGGTGACACGGCTGTAATAAGCGCCCTCTACGAACATTATCACCTACGCGTTTACAGATACCTGTACTACCGGGTGGGCAACGAACAAACCGCCGAGGACCTGACTTCTGAGGTCTTTCTGCGGATGCTCCGGTTTATCGGAGGATTCCAGCCCCCCAGTTCATCGTTTCAGGCCTGGCTGTTTCAAATTGCCCGCAATCTGGCCAACGATCATTTTCGAAAAACAGAGGTTCGCGATCACGTGCAGTTGGAGGAAGAAATGACAATAGCCGTCGAAGATATGGATAAAGAGGTAGACCGAAACCTGACAAGCGAGGGGTTGTTGCAAGCCTTGGCCAATCTGACCGAAGAACAACGCGATGTGATCGTGCTTCGTTTCGTATCCGGTTTGCCAATTGCGGAGGTAGCCCAGTCGCTCAACAAGAGTGAAGATGCGATCAAAGGCCTGCAACGCCGCGGCTTGATAGCGCTGCGTGAAATTCTCTCTGAATGGAAGGTCAATTATGTCTAGCAAGGATGATCTTTTACAAAAGCATTTGACCGCCATCGAAAATGGCACCCCGCTTGGTAAGGTGCTGGCAGATCTTCCGGAAGAAATGAACGATCTGGCACCGTTAATTAGTCTGGCAGCTGCAATGCAAAACCTGCCCCATCCAAAACCACAGTTAGCTTATATCCACACGCTAAAGCAAAAAATCCTGGCTGCAGCTCAAGAGATCAGCCTGCCGTCACGCCCTGGGGCGCGTAATGGTCATCGCCGGCTTGAATTAGGCTCGCTACGTTGGGCGATCGCACCGGCATTTGCTGGAGTTTTAGTGCTATTGATACTGATGTCTGCAACGATGTTTGGGGTACTTCTGTGGATAAACGGGCCAAGCGGGTCGCGGGCTGCCACACTTACGGATATCTCGGGACAAGTGGAAGTGGCTTCAACGGATATCAGCGGCGTTTGGAAGGCAGCCACGAATGGTGAACAGGTGGGCGCCGGCCAACGCATTCGCACCCAAACGGACTCAAGCGTTATGCTGGTTTTCTTCGATGGTAGCCGGACGACGCTAGAGTCCAATGCCGATATAATGCTTTCAGAAGTTGAAGGGGGTTGGGGGAAGGTGATCCACGTGGCGCTCACCCAGACAGCCGGTAAGACTTTACACAGTGTGGTGCCGTTTATGGGCAAAAACAGCTCCTACGTGGTGCTCACGCCTTACGGTTCCGCCAGCGTACATGGCACTACTTTCAGCGTGGCAGTAGACCCAACCGGCAGATCCCGGTTCTCGGTGAGCTCCGGGGAGGTGTTGGTCAAAAGCTTTGAAAAAGAAATAGCGCTAGAAGCAGGACAGGTGACTAATGCCCAACCAGGCGAGGCGCCCGATCCGCCTGCTTACGAATTCAGCCTACAAGGGGAATTAACCGCTAAAGATGAAATCACCAATACCTGGGCGGTGTTGGGGATTGAATTCACGGTGGTGCCCGGTGAAACCGTAATCGGCGGCGACCCGCAGGTCGGCGAGGATGTGATTGTAGAAGGCCACATTACAGAGACTGGCCAGCTGGTGGCTGACAGCATTATGATAGCCGGGGACTATTCTCAATTTGGCAGATTTACGGGCATTCTAGAATCGGTGGGGACAGAAGCCGATACTAATGGAAGGACCCAATGGGAGATCGGTGGAAGGACTGTGCTCGTCGATGAAAACACAGACCTGAGCGATGATCTCAGGTTAGGGAATCCGGTGAGAGTGACCTTTAAGATCTTAAAAGACGGTAGCTGGTTGGCTACGGAAATCGAATCGCTGGAAGAAAAGCCCGAGGAACCCACCCCTGAGCCCAGTGAAACCTCAACCTCAGAGGTAATCACGCCAACCATTACCATGACGGAAACAGCCCGTGCACCAATCCCGGTTGTGGATTGCACCGGCGCAAACCCCCCACCTAAGGCCAGTAAGTTGGCGGCAGAGTATGGCGTCGATTACACCGAGATCATGGGTTGGTTCTGCCAGCATTTCGGATTTGGTGAGATCGACCTGGCCTATGGCTTGAGCAAGCTATACGACTTCCCCGTGGAGCAGATCTTCGAGATGCGACGTTCCGGATTGGGCTGGGGCCTCATCAAGAAACAAGTGCCCAGCCTGGTGGCAAACATCACGCCAACCACCACCATGACGACCACTGTGGAGGTACCAGATATCGCCGCTAATACCACGCCAGAACCCCCTGGAGCCGTAACCAAAGGGAAAGGCGCCGTGGATTGCAGCGGTTCAACCGAACAACACCCGGCAGGGCTCAATCTGGCACGCAAATATGGCGTAAGCTACGAGCAGGTCATGGATTGGTATTGTCAAGGATTCGGCTTCGGCGATATCAACCAGGCCTATAAGCTGAGCGCTCAAACCGGCACACCTGCTGCTGACATCTTCGCCATGAAGGGCAAAGGGATGAACTGGGGTGAGATCAGAAAAACGCTGATGGAAAACCCCGCTAAAGATAAAGGCAAACCATAAACCAGAAAAATCTGGGGTAAATTCTGGTGAGTGAAGCAACCCAGCAGGCCTCGATTTTGGAGACCTGCTTTTCTATCTAAATCTAGATCTATTTCTAGAGAAAAGCGATCAAGTTCAGGATATAATCGCCTGCAGCGCCTGCGTGTCACGCCAATTATGCAGGTGTTGACACCTAATCCACATCCACCACGATGGCCAAGCCTAAGTGCTGCCGCAAGGTGAGCAAATGCAAATATTACCCAAGTTGGTGTCTGCGCTAATATGGTTTTCACCGGCTTTCGATAAACTGAGGGGACCGGTCATCTTTGAATTCCTCTGGCAGCGGCTGAACAAAGCTCATAGCCTAAGCCAGGAGCAAATTGATTCAGCCTCCTCGGTGCTGGGCTCCGCGCCAATTGGTTACCAGAAAGTACGGGTGTCCCAGGGAGGGCGGTTAAAACTTATTTTCAGGCGCAACAGCCAGCGCGCTTTCACCACTTTCCACACCTTGAACCTGCCCGAAGAGACACCGCTGGCCATCGTGGTGCACGAATTGACGCATGTGTGCCAGTTCGAGCAAGTGGGCACAAAATATATGTGGCAAGCCCTAAAAGCCCAGCTCGAGCAAGGTGCGACCGCTTACCATTATGGCGGGCCGGATGGGTTGGTCGCCGATCAGGGGACCAACAAGCGATTTAGGGATTACAACCGCGAGCAACAAGCTCAAATCGCTCAGGATTATTTCGAATTCGTAGTCCAGGGTAAGGAGCAACTTACCCCAGCGCAGGCAACCGCATATGACTTCTTCATTAATCAATTGCGCGCCCGAGAGCTTTGACGACCAATAAACACAGGTTTAAATCTTGGGTTTAGGGTAGAATACAATCCGATAACGGCAAATCTATCTTATTGACGAATCAGACTGAAGTCGTACAATTGACATGGCAAGGTGTCATTCTGAGGGAGCAAAGCGACCGAAGAATCCCTGAATTGCTCGATTAAAACGATCGTAACATAGACTCTTCGCTTCCTTAGGCGGCTTAGAGTGACATTAATATAGCAAATTGTCCGACTTTGTTTTGGTTGCTCCATTAGCCGGGGCTGTCCCATATACATATCCAGGCAGCCTAAAAAACCAACCCCAGACGATTCTTCCCTGAAGAATAACAAAACTGGCGATCGCTGGATCGCCAGTTTTGAATATCCTCATCCAGGCAGTATGAACCCCGTTCGCTATTTACTTTTTTGTCTACATTCTGGGTTCATCTCCCCTTGACTTATATCAATCAGGAATGCCTGGGCTCCGTTATCAAGGCGTGGCAAAAAATGTGTTTTCCAATTGCACCAGATCCTCTGCCAAAACGCTCAAATCAGATCTGGCCGCAAATTTATTGGTGCTCATCTCGCCAACCGCCAATTGTAATCGATCTTGCATCGATGTAACTTTTTCCGTCTGATTGCTGCCCACCAGACTTTTTAAATCTGATAATGTTTTAGGGGTATTCGTCAGATGCACCTTTGCACCGGCCTGATCATCATTGGCGAGCGCCAGGCGTGCTGCGTTCACATCCGAAAGAGCGCTCAAGATCACAATGTGCAGATTGGCTTGATCTAATTTACCCTGCAATTCCTTGTTTTTGGTTTCCAGCGGTTTCAGACCCTCAATCTCACCTTGCTTTTGAGTGATTTGCTGGTTTGCCTGATCTAATTGCCCCGTGATGTCGGTCAATTCCTGACGCGTAGGTTGGTAGAGCAAAAACACCGTTGCCAGCACACCTAAGCCAAATACTATCAATAAACCAGCCAGCCAGAGAAATGCTTGACGCAGGAAGCGTTGAAAACGAGTCTCGGGCTTTGCTTTTGGCGCGGTTAGATCCTCCAGACCCTTCGGTTTCTCTTCTTCCGGAAGCCCTTCCGCTTGGGGAACCTCTTCATCCGTTTCATTCATACTCTTTTCCTCCTAAGATAATTCCATTTGATAATGATCAGAGTTTATAAAAGATGCACAAATCTTCTGTACGGTCTGGACTGGCCTTGCCCATCCGAACGCCTCAAGAAACCTTTGTCTCCACAACTTTTGAATGAATCTAACTTCAGTTCCTCGTTACGGTGTTGGCGTACTGGTTAATTCAGGTGTTGCAGTTACTGACCGTGTTCCTGTCGGACTGGGGGTTGCGCTGGCAGGCAACTCTGTAACTTCTGGGGCCGTAATAGAGGCTTGAGCAGCTTCCACGGGCAGACCCCCAACTAATAATTGCCAGGCAATTTCCAGGTCATCATCAGCCAGGCTGGGCGCGCTGGGGAGATTCTCAAGCGCCAGATCCAGCCGCGTAAGCACAGCTCGCATTGTTTCCGTCCTAAAATCTGGTGCTGTAGTGCGAATCTCAGCCAGAATCTCCCTGGCAGCCCGCACATCTCGCTCAGACAATCCAAAATTACTCTGAAAGATGTAAAGGCGACTGCGTGTCAGTAACTCCATCACCTTTAATGCACTCACTTCTTGTTGCAGCCCGGCTAATGGAGATTCTTCTTGCGCGGTTTCAGACTTCAGTGCCTCAATCTCTTTCCCGGTTAGGTTTACTACCTTTGAGAGATCCTCATAGGAAGTCATCAAATTATCTAATTGCCCTTGGATGCTGTTAAGACGGGTGATAGAACTCGTCAATCTAGCCTCCATTTCTGAGAGCCCACTCTTTTGAAGGTCCGCCTCTTCCGATAGCTGGGTTTCTAAAGATGCCATGGCTTCTTTGTTTGCATCCGCTTGCTTTTCCAAATTTCCTATGCGCGCCGTTAGGCTTTCCAAACGCTGAGTGGCCTGTTCTTTATCCTGTTTTTGAAGCGCGCTTAACGCCTTCAATTGAGTAGCGTTTTCCTGGATAGGTTCCACAATCTGGCGATATAGGGTCGGCACACCGAAATAGAAGATCGCGCCTA
>Ga0315552_1001303_pt1 | contig 15052 bp, 14 predicted proteins | sample SalMarSW160170MG_2_FD_203102 | JGI IMG/M metagenome (GOLD analysis project Ga0315552, IMG submission 203102) | Salt marsh sediment microbial communities from the Plum Island Ecosystem LTER, Massachusetts, United States - Salt Marsh Sediment SW1601-70 ...
TGGGAGGTATTATCGCAATTAGACATTCAGATTTTAGGTATGGAAAGATTTGGAGCCAGAAAAACAGCTCCGCTTCAAACCTGTATAGATGAAGTAGCAAAATCAGATGTTTATATAGGAGTAATTGCATTTAGATTTGGGTCAATTGATAGATCTTCTAAGAAATCTTATACACAAATTGAATACGAAAAGGCGATTGAACTTAAAAAAGAAATTCTCATTTATTTATTCGATTCTAACGGACTTATACAACCAAAATACATTGATTTCGGATCGAAAGCACAGCGATTAATCCAGTTCAAAAAAGTCTTAAAAGAGCATCATACTATAGATACTTTTAATGAACCTCATGAATTAGCAGTGAAAATTTCGAAAAGATTGAAAGAGATTTTACCAAAACTCGAAGTCAAATTTGTTAGACCGAAAATTCTTGATGCAAGGATAAGTCGATTTAAAGTTTCAGGTGTACCTTGGATTGCATTTGTTGGATATCTTAATAATAAACCTGTTGAAATATTTACTGGTATTGATGATGAGGAAATGTTCCTAATACCAAAATCTCAAAAAACTGGTAAAATCATTCGAAACTTAGATGAAGATCGGAGGGAAAGATACGACTTCCAATATATTGATAGGTGGGGTTATATCAATACTAATGGTGGGTTATCACATGAATTTAATCGACAAGCAGCACAATATACAAAGATCATAACAGCTCTATTACGCCATGATCCTGATATAGATGAATTAAAAGATGTTATTGAGAAAATGGTTGTTCATGATTTCGATAATCCTGATGATTGGAAAGAAGGTGTTTTGAATGCTCTAAATCTTAAATAATTCCAGTCCACTGATAGATTTACCAGCGGATAATAACACCTCCCAACTTTCATACATCATCTGAAAGGAGACCTGGTGAAAGCCGGTTTTTTTTATTTCCACTTCCTTTTTTGTAATTTTATTCACAAACCAATTATAATTATAATCATGGTAGAATCCGACATTAATAAAATAAAAAGTAATTATTAATCTAAAACTTGGAACTATGTCAATTAATATGCTTGACCATGAAGAACGGATCAAAAAGTTAGAACAAGATTTCAAAAATAACCTAACTGGAGCATTACGTAGGATTGAAGAACTTGAAAGAAGACTTGATGATGTTGAAAGACTGCTAAAAGAAATTAGCGAGAAACTTTGGGGAACGAGTTAAGATTTCTTTAATATTTGTTATTCCTGCTTGATAATTGCGCCATTAAACAATTCGAAGTTCTTAAATCCGCAAATCTCACTCACATATTGATTGGCAAGCTGGTAAGTTCTTTTTTTGTCTGCTTCCCGTTCGTGTTCTTTTACCTGGCATGAAGATGATAATAAATCACACCCCCGCCGGGTAGGCCCGGATGGGGGTTGAATACTAACACCTTAAATGGAAAAATTCAACCCCTCCAGGGTTGTAATCTTCTCATACATTTCAACCACCGGTGGCCCACCGGTGGTTATTCATTGTTTTACCCCTGTCGGGGTAAATTTATATGGTTGAAAACTTAGTTCAATATAAGAACCGACAATACTATCAAACTGTAGATGATTATTTGATATTTTGTTGCCGCAGTAGTAAAGTGTTACACAACTTACGGATACGGCGGACAGGTCGACCCAGCTGAAATAATCTCTGATCTTGTATTAGAATTTAATCTAAAAAAAACCTGGCATAACTACCAGGTTCTTCCCTCAATCGTCCGTCAGGGCGATAAAATGGCCTTTAAAAATTTTATGTGTAAAACAAGGCGAAGAAAATTCCGGGCGGGGCATGGTCTACCCTGTGAAATAGTGGCAGCCCCGGACGGAGTGCTACTGTTCTGCAGCATTTCACAGGGCCCGCCCGGCTTGAGGGCTTGGTATAGATATAGATCTGTCTAATCCAACAAATAATGAGGTGAAACTACAATAGAAGTATACCCTACCATCATCCGCTTTGCCGTTCGCCGCCATGCGAACGGGTTACTTTCTTCCCTTGATGAAGAAAGTAACCAAAGAAATCGCCGCTGCATAAGAATTGTTTGAAAACCAGGGGACCCAGCAGCCACAGATAAAATGAACTCGCCCATTATTTGTTTTAAACGGTCTTGCTCAAATGAATCTGTCTCTGCCTAGTTGGCAGGGAAGGTTGATGGACAGGGTACAGCAGTAAAATCGGTGGGCTCAGACAGCATTTTATCTTTTTGGCATTTACCCTGCGTCCCGGCTTTCAAGCCGGGGGTAATGCGAACAAGAAAAAAAGGTCCAACTTCAAGGATCTTAAACGGGAAAACACCTCATGGACCGCATGACTGCAGACGCACAAAACCGAAAACCCTGCCTGGCCGGTAGGCAACAGAGTATGGTCAGACAACCATGCTTCACGACGCTCCATAAGCTGATTTTTATGCGCTATCCTTTCTTCCATAGGAATGCCTTCGGCAGAAGTCGGTTTTTTAGCCCGAAGGGCGATTCAGGTATTTATTAGCTAATTCGCACACCCGTTTTTTGTTCGCTATAGTGTCTCCTTTACAAAAAGAAACCCCTGAAAGTATCTGTCTATCAGGGGTGTAAAGTGATCCAGTTCCGAATTTGCCCTGAGCTTTGCTCAGGAATCAAATTCGAGAATCCTCGTCCCGACGGATCGTCGGGACGGGACTGGGTCTTCCCGCCTTCGCATGCTCCGGCGGGATAAACTTCTCCGCCTCTGCTAATGCTACGGCGGACAGGTCGACCCAGCTGAAATAATTTCTGATCTTGCATTAAAATTTAATCAAAAAAAAGCCTGGCATTACCACCAAGCTTATCGTGATCCAGCTGGGTCTCGAACCCAGGACCCCATCCTTAAAAGGGATGTGCTCTACCAACTGAGCTACTGAATCATCGGTTAAAAACGGTTGCAAATGTAATACCAATATATTTTTTTACCAAGAACTTTACCATTAATTGTAATGTTTTTCCATCCCGTTCGTCTTGTTATTGAGATTGGAAATGACGGAGTTGCAATCCTCCGTCGGATATAATGAATCTAAAAACAAAAATCATGAAAAAAGTAATTGCTTATGCCGTCCTTTTTCTTTTTGGAATAGCAGTAAATGCCCAGAATGCTGCCATTGACAAATTGTTTGATAAATATGGCGAAGTGGATGGATTTACTACGGTTATTATCAAGGGGAAACTGTTTGATATGATATCATCCCTTGAAGAGGAAGAAGATGATGAAGCATTAGAGATGATTTCAAAGTTGAGATCTGTCCGTATTCTTGCCATGGACGAATGTAAAAAACCGGAAGGGATTAACTTCTACGATGAAGTGATGGAACTTCTGGATGAGTCTGATTACGAGGAGTTGATGGTTGTCAAAGAGAAAGACCAGGATGTAAAATTCCTTATCAAGGAGAAGGATGGAATTATCAGTGAATTGTTGCTGGTTGTCGGTGGTGAGGATAATGCGCTGATTAGCATTTTAGGGGAGATCGATCTGAAACAGGCGTATAAGATTTCCAAATCCATACATGGCGATCACTTTGAGCATTTCGAGAAGCTGAAAGGTGTCAAAATGTAATACCCCGGAAACAGGGTAATAAAAAAGAGGGGTATTTTGTACACCCGAAAAACCGGTTAACTTTGTGGTACATCCGGTTTTTGTAACCTAACGTTTTGCAGATTGATCCCATGAAGGCAGAGGAATTTAAAAGAGAGATTATCCCGATGCAGCGAAAACTGTATGCCTTTGCCCTTCGGGTCCTGCAAAACAGTGAAGAATCTGAGGATGTGGTGCAGGAGATCTTTGTGAAACTCTGGCGGATGAGGGGAGAGCTGGGAACGATCAGGAACAGGGAAGCATTTGCCATGACAATGACCAAAAACCTGTGTATCGATAAACTGAAGAAGAAACGGATGCTCTCCCTGGATGAAGATCAGATGCGGTTTGAGGGCACATCCGATTCCAATCCGCTGAAAGAGGTGCAATTGAATGATGCGGTTGCACTGGTCAACCAGATTGTCAATGATTTACCGGATCAGCAACGAATGATCATTCAGCTCAGGGATATTGAAGGGTATACCAGTGAAGAGGTTGCAGAAATCCTCGATATTAGCCAGAATACACTGCGGGTAAATCTTTCACGAGCCCGTCAGAAAATACGCGAACACCTGGTAAAACAATACAGTGATGGAAAAGAAGAGAATAGAGAATCTTATCGAAAAGTTCTATAATGGTGAAACCAGTATAGGGGAAGAACGATTGCTGGAAAATTACTTCAGCCAGAAGAATATTCCAGCATCCCTGGAAGCGGAGCGGGATCTCTTCAGGTTCTATACCGGCTCAAGAAATGAGCAGTTGCCGGACGATCAGCTTGAACAGAAGATCATCCGGGCAATCGAATCGGAAGGAGGAGACCTGACCGGAAAAAGACGCAGAATGATCTATGCCGTTACCAGCATCGCAGCAAGTATCCTCCTGCTGATCGGATCCTATTTTCTCTTTCTCAGTCCCTCCGGTCCGGGTTTAGCCCTGTCAAAGTATAAGGATACATTTGATAAACCCGAAATAGCCTACCTGGAGACGCAGAAAGCCCTCCTGTATGTCTCTGAAAAACTGAATGAAGGTACCAGGGAACTGGATAACCTGACGAAATTTGAAAAAGGAACAAAAGAGTTGGATAACCTGAACCTGATGAATAAAGGAACATCAGGAATCTATTCCATTTCCCTGTTCGGGAAAGGTGTCGGAGAGATGCATCACCTCTCCATCTTTTCGAAAACACAGGACAGGATATCAGGTAATTAATGTAAAGAATGAGATAAACATAATACTGTAAACCATGAAAAAAATAACACTTATTTTAAGCTTTATGCTGGTGTCATTGGTAACGATGGCACAACGGGATGCCGTTGATGCGTTGTTCGACAAATATGCCGGCAAGGAGGGATTTACCACCGTGATCATCTCCAGTAAAATGTTCAGTCTTTTCCAGGATATGGAAGTGGAAGACGATGAATTCAATAAGATGATGAGCGGTCTCCAAAGTATCCGGATCCTCGCGACAGATGAAACGATGAAGGACAAGACCATCAATTTCTATGATGAGGTCATGAAGGAACTGAATGAAAACGATTATGAGGAGTTAATGGTCGTGAAGGAGAAGGACCATGATGTGAAATTTCTCATCAAGGAGCGCAATGGGAGAGTTACAGAGCTGCTGCTTGTAGCAGGAGGTAAAGGGGGCGATAATGCCCTGATCTCAATCCGCGGAGATATCGACCTGAAAACCATCTCCAAACTGGCCCGGTCCATGGATATTGAAGGCATGGAACAACTGGAGAAATTGGAGGAGAAAAAGTAATCTGTTCTAACATAATTTCATAAGGCTTTTTCGAATGCGGGAAAGCCTTTTTCTGTATTTGTCTTATTGAACTACTCTGTTATGAAGAATTATACCCTTATTGTTCTATTTCTTATTACCTCACTTACTCTGCTCTGCTCATGCCATGACGAGCGGGGAAAAGCTGCGGAAGATGTTTTTGAACAGTATGCAGGAGAGGCGGGAGTCTATATTTTCCGGATCCCGCCGGGACTGATCGGGATATTCGTTAATGCCGAGGAAAATCCTGAATTGAAACAGTCCCTGCGCAATATGGAGATGATCAAGGTGATGATCTTTGACCAGAATAACCGGGGTAAACTGGACAAACATGAGATCCTTCAAACATTTAATGAAAAACTGGATGAGAACCAGTTTAGCGACCTGCTCCTTGCCAGTGAAGGAGAGCAGGTAATCCGGATCAAATACAGGGAGGATGAGGAGGGTGTCGTCCAGGAAATGATGATCCTGATTACCGAAGAGGAGGCATTCCTCGGATTGAGCATGGTGGGGGAGATCAATTTGGATCAGCTGACAAAAGTCGCCAGATCACTCGATGTGGATAATTTTCAAAACCAAAAGTAAATAGTACAGAGTACAGGGTTCAGACGGTAAAGTTCAGGTCTTCAATGAATCGACTTTTACTGAAGTATAAGTTTTGCTAATTAAAGCAGGGAATCTAAAATCACAAATCCCAATTTCCAAATAACAAACAATTTCAAAATTCCAATCTCAAAAAACTTCAGCATAAATCCCGAACGTTTGAGCGAACAAAGGGAGCGAAAACTTCACGGGCAGAAAGTGCAATTGTATTGTGGGAGCGAGTAATCCGCAATCCGCAATCCGCAATTAAACTAACCCTTCCTCTCCTCCTCAGCCTTACCCTTTTCTATATAACTCAATCACCGTAATCTCCGGAGGCATTCCAACCCTTCCCGGGTATCCGATATACCCGAACCCGCGATTCACGTAAAGGTATTGCCCATCCTCCTCATAGAGCCCTCCCCAGCGGGGATATTTCATTTGTATTGGACTCCAGTTGATCGTTGCCGTCTGGATCCCGAACTGCATGCCGTGGGTGTGCCCGGAAAGGGTAAGCTGGATGTCCGTTTGTCCCATGACTTCAGCATCCCAGTGGGAAGGATCGTGCGACAAGAGGATCTTAAATGGTATTCCGTCCGTACCCTGGCGGGCAAGGGATAAATCGCCATACTGGGCAAATGGAGGCTTTCCCCAGTTTTCAACACCCATAACGGCAAGTTTATCTTCTCCTCTTGAGACGATATCCGACTGATTCAGTAGCAGATGAAATCCCAGTTCATGGTGAGCCCCTTTGATCTTATCCAGGTTCTTTTTTTTTGCTGCTTCCGATTTCCAGTAATGGTAATCACCGTAATCATGATTCCCAAGAATGGAATACTTACCCTGTTTTGCGTTCAGTTTTCCGAGAATATCCATCCACCCATCCAGCTCTTCAGCAAAATCGTTGACGAGGTCACCTGTAAAAAACAAGAGGTCCGGCTCCTGGGCATTTACCAGGTCTATTCCGGCTTCCACTTTTTCCCATGAACCGTAAAGCCCTCCAATATGAAGATCGGATATCTGTACAATCCGCATTCCATGAAACGATTCCGGAAGATTCGGAAACCAGAGCTTCTCCCTGTAAACCCTGAAGTTAAACTTGCCGTGAACCATCCCGAACAGGAACGTGCCGAACGGCAATGCTGAGAGTATGATACCCGCCCTGGACAGGAATGCCGAACGGCTGATCTTCTCAGAAACCCTGTGAACCGGTGGAGAAATCCTGCCCAGCGTCTTCCGGACCAGAAAACTGAACAGGCGGACCAGGTCTTCAGCAAAATGAAAACCAATGAATACCAATTTAGGAAGGTATACCGTAAGCATGATCCCGGCAAGGAGAAAGATGTTTTTCTGTGCTTTACCGCTTCGCGCTTCACCTTCGTGCAGGAAGGCGACCAGTATCCCTGCAAGGAAAAGGAAACTGATAAACCAGTATACAATATAGAGGATCTTTCCGGAAGGTTTGCCCGAAATTCCCCGGGTTAGCCTTGCCAATCCTTTGAAGGTATATACATCAATCAGAAGAAGAGCAATAATGATGATGAACATGATGAACCGTTTATTGCCACTGCAGATTCCAGGGGTTGAATTTGGGATTTTTTTCAGGTTTTACAAAAGGAAAAATACAAAACCGCGACCATCGGATTCCTTTTTTAATTTACACCATTTTTTTACCTTTAGCATTATTATTGGTGTAAACCCTGTGACATGATTCTCGCGGCGAATTGGGAAATAGTATTCACCACCCTAACGGTTATCCTGGTACTGCTTTATACCGGTACCATTATCTTTACCGTTTTTTTTGTGATTCTTGAAAACAGGGATCCGGTCAGAACCATCTCATGGGCACTTTTCATTTTCCTGATCCCGGTCATCGGTATCATTAGCTATATCGTCTTTGGTCAGAGTTTCAGAAAGCAGAAGATCTTTTCGAGAAAAGGATTGAAAGACCTGGAACGGATAAGCAGCTTGAGCCAGACCCAGATTCTCAACCTGCCGAAAAAAAAGTTCCTGGATGACGAAAAAATCCGCAGAAAGAAAAACATCATAACCCTCCTGTTGAATAACAGTAAAGCTCTGCTCACGGAAAGAAACCGGGTTGAAGTGTTTAATAATGGTGCTGATACGTTCCAGTCTATTCTCCGGGAGCTGGATAGAGCAACGGACCATATTCACATGGAGTTTTACCGTTGGGAGTCTGATAGCATCGGTAATGAGATCAAAGAGATCCTGATCAAAAAAGCAAGAGAAGGAGTGAAGATCAGGATTATTTATGACGACGTTGGAAGCTGGAAAATCGGTAAGGAATATATTGCCTCCCTGGAAGCAGAAGGCGTCGAGATCTTTGTCTTTATGCCCGTACGGTTTCCCTTTTTCACCAGCAAGGTGAATTTCAGGAACCACCGGAAGATCATTGTTATCGATGGTAAGGTGGGTTACGTTGGCGGAATGAATATCGCCGACAAATATATTCACGGGACCCAGAAATTTAGGGCATGGAGGGATACCCATCTCAGGCTCGAGGGCGAAGCAGTGCATTCGCTCCAGATCATCTTTAACGTCGACTGGTACTTTGTTTCAAATGAGATCATCACCAATCCACCCCGCTATTTCCCGAAACATGTCGTCGATGACAAGGTCCTGATCCAGATTACATCCAGTGGCCCCGATTCCGACTGGTCCAGTATCATGCAGGCATTCTTCGTAGCGATAACCAGTGCTGAAAAGACCATCTATATCACCACACCCTACTTCTCTCCCAATGAGAGCATTTTAACTGCACTTAAAACGGGCGCCCTGAGTGGAGTGGATGTCCGGTTGATCCTTCCCGCCAAATCCGATTCAACCATTGCATACTGGAATTCCTTTTCCTACGTCAGTGAACTGCTCGAGGCAGGAATAAAAGTTTACCTCTTTGAAGATGGCTTTAACCATGCAAAACTACTCATGGTTGACAGTATCTTTTCATCGGTGGGAACTGCTAATATTGATTACCGCAGTTTCGACCTCAATTTTGAAACCAATGCATTGATCTATAACGAAGAGATTACTAAGAAATTGGAAGAGAGTTTCTTCGATGATCTGTTACATAGCAGGCAGATCCACCTTGACCAGTGGAAACTCCGACCCAAAAAACAAAAACTATACGAATCATTAGCCAGGGTACTGGGTCCTCTTTACTGATCCTGAATCCAAATCAGCTATCCCTGATCCATCCAATCCATGCCGAAACAGAAAGAACAATTGATCGAAGGCAGAAGATACCCGTTTATCGTGATGAAAACCTTGCTTATGCAGGGAGATGATCGGAAGTTTATCGTCCTGGAAGATCCGTTTCATAATCGGCACCTGCTGCCTGCAGATCTGTATGAAAACTATAACCTGAAACCCGGAAAAAGAATTCTTTGCCACATCGATAAAATTAATTGTGATGGGAAAATTTTTATCGAACCGGAACATCCCTGCTATGCGGTGGGCAAAACATACGATTTCGAGTTTATCCGTTATGAAAAAAGAATAAACCAGATTGGAGCATCAGAAGATGTGGCAATAGTTAAAGACGTTCTGGGAAATGAATTGGTTGCCCCGATAAATGAACCCGGTAAAAAACTGAAGAAATCGGTGACTATACCCTGTAGAGTGAAAGCTATACGAAAGGGAATGGTCCACCTCTCTCTCATCAAAAGAGGCCGGTTTGTGGAACACCTGGAAGTGGGAAGATCCTATCCGTTTATCGTTAAAAAAGTGGCCAGGGGAGTGGATAACCATGATTATTTCGTTCTTGAGGATCCCTATGGACAACCTCATCTCCTCCGGCAAAGCTACTACTCCCATTACCCGATATCTGTCGGCAGGAAAATTCAGGGAACAGTGGTTAAATTCGGATCCGACGGACGATTCCTGATTGAACCCGATCATCCCCATTACCGGGTTGGGAAGAAATATCCCTTTACGGTGGAAACAGCAGTCAAAGAGTTAAATGTACAAAATGACCATTCCTGCTTTTTGATTGTAAGGGATTCCAGGGGAGATACCCACAAAGTGCCCCTCAACCAAAATCCGGATCATTACCCTGATCTGCCCGAAACAGTGAATTGCATGGTCGAAACAGTGAGAAAAGGAAAATTGATCCTGTCGCTCGATGAATCGTCCCTGAAATGATGCCGATTGTTCAACTCCGCATCCTTCCTTTATTTATCATTTTTTCCTTAAAAAATTTGCTTATACGAAATCTTTCGTATATATTTGTTTACGAAATCATTCGTATTTATCATATGAAGAAAAAGAAAAAGTTCCCCAGGCCAACAGAGGCAGAGTTGGAGATCCTTCAGGTTTTGTGGGAGTATGGTCCTTCCACCGTCCGGTTTGTGAATGAAAAATTAAACAGGAAAAAGCGGGTGGGGTATACCACCACGTTAAAAATTATGCAAATCATGACGGAAAAGAACCTGGTTCGGCGTGATGAAGCAAGCCGTTCTCACGTATACAGTGTTCTTGTGGATAAGGAGGAGACCCAAAATCTGTTGCTTGAGAAATTTTTAACCACGGCATTCAGCGGTTCTGCAATGAAGCTTGTCATGCAGGCGCTGGGTAATCACAAGACATCAAAGGATGAACTGGAACAAATAAAAAAATTGATCAATACATTGGAAGGAGGTGACAAAAATGAACTTCATTCATGAATTCCTATCAGAACAGATACTTCAGGCCCTTGGCTGGACCTTTATCCATTCTTTATGGCAGGGGGCAGTCATTGCCTTGATCCTGGGTTTCATTCTTCCCGGATTGAAAAAACGGGCAGCTAACGTTCGCTATGCTCTGGCTGTTGGTTCACTTGCAGCTCTTTTTGCACTTTCTGTAACAACCTTTGTGCGGTACTACACGAATTCACCGGTTAGCGACAATTCAGCGGTGGCAGTTGCAGCTCCGGTAAACGATGAAGAATTATTATTCGCAGACGGGTTGGATACAGCACCCCTGGAAGAAGCTTCGTCGGAAGCTCCCGGAATAGCAGGACTCATCAAAGGATTCACCGGTTATTTTACCCACCATTTCCCGATGGTTGTTACACTCTGGTTCCTGGGCATGATCCTTTTTCTGGTAAAGATGCTGGGCGGACTGATCTATTCGGAGCGGATCAAGTTTGTCGGCATTACACCATTTCCTAAATCCTGGAACAAAAATATTTTGGAATTGAAAGCGAAGATGAACATTAACCGGCCGGTAAAACTGGTCCAGTCCTGCCTTGCCAGGGTTCCCATGGTCATTGGTTATATCAAGCCGGTTGTATTGATACCACTCGGCGCACTCTCCGGAATTCCCAGGGATCAGATGGAAGCCATCATTGCGCATGAACTGGCACACATTCGCCGGAACGATTTTCTGGTTAACATCTTTCAATCCATTATTGAATCCATTTTCTTTTATCACCCGGCCGTTTGGTGGATTTCCGGAATGATCCGGAAGGAGCGGGAGCATTGCTGTGATGATCTTGCCGTATCGGTTTGTGAAGAATCGGTTGTGTATGCCAAGGCTCTTGCAAATCTTCAGGAAAGATCCTATGCAACTCCTTTTTATGCAGTTGCCCTGGCAAAAAGAAGGTATTCACTTCTTTCACGCATAAAACGACTGAACCGGAAACAGGTTGCGAATGCCAATCCTGCCGAAAAGTGGATCACGCTTGCGGTAATGATCCTGATCATTGCCTTCCTGTCCGCTTCTTTCAAGATCACAGGTTCTGACAGAGCTTCAGCTGCTGTTAATCCGGTACAGGAAATGACCTTCGGGTTCGGTCTGACACCTGCAGATGATATGCCGCAACCTCCACTGACAGAGCTTCAGGATACCCTGAAGAAACCCGGCACCAGCACGATCAACACCCGTTTTTTCGATGCTTCCGATCAGAAGGAGAAAGAGGTGAAAATGATTCTTGAGGGTGATATAGTGAAAGAACTATATATTGACGGTGAGAAAATTCCGGAAAATGAGATGGATAAATACCAGGAACTGATCGATAATACCACTGCGGAGTTAAAGGAAGCTGAAATTGAATTGGAAAAAGCTGAAGAAGAACTGAAGGATGCTGAACGGTCATTGGAAGAAATCGATTTTGAACGGATAGATCAGGAGCTTGAAACGGCAAGGGAGGAGTTAGAGAGAGCAATGCAGGAATTTAAAGAACAGGATTGGGCAAACGTTAAGCAGGAGATGGAACAGGCTTTGCAGCAGATCAGGGAGTCGATGGAGAAACTTGAATTCCCTGATTTTGAGGAGAAATTCCAACAGATGCAGATGGAGATTGAACAGTACAGGCATGATTTTGATACAAGCAAGATCAATAAAGAGTTGCAGCAAAATTTCAGGGAGATTGAAAGATCCATGAGGGAATTCAACCGGCAATTCTCTAATGAGCTGAGAGAGCAGATGGAAGAAGCCAGAAGGGCGATCCATGAATCATTGCAAGAAATACAGCGGATCCAGGGTATGGACTACGAAGAGCGAATGGAATCACAGGAGCGTGAACGGTTGAGGCAACGCGAAGATAGTGAAACCCTGCGGAGCGATCGGGAAAAGGAGATCAGAAGGGAGCATGAACTCCAGCGGGAAAAAATGGAGCAGGAACGGCAGATGCAGGAAAGAGAGCGTCAAATGGAGGAGACAAGAAGGATGCGTGAAAGGGAAGCAATGGAAAGAGAGCGGATGTACGAAAGGGAAGAGAATGAGGCTATCCAAGCCATTGAAGAGCAATTGGTTATCGATGGTTTCTACTCCGAGGGTGAACCGATCGATTTCGAATTATCCGCAAACAATCTCCGGATTAATGGAAAGAAACAACCAAAAGAAATATTTGAAAAATATAAAAATCTCTATGAGGAACAGGGAGGATCTATCCCCCAAACCGCAACGGTTACCATAAAAAAATAATAATTTAACCCTTTCTTTACCACGAATTTTACACCGTTCATTTGATTTTTTCCCGATATTTTCGTACCTTTTATTGCGTGATTTGGGTAGTGCACATTACAATAGCTACCCAGGTAATATGAACAGGGTATGGATCCAAAGCTGGTCACCATTGCAACCGAGACCTATTCCCGGGCTGAGATTCTGAAGACCCGTCTCGAATCGGAAGGAATTGAATGTATTCTCACAAATGTTAACCTGATCCATCCGGGTACACCGGGTGGGGTCAAGGTTAAGATCAGTGAGAAGGACCTCATACAGGCGTTAAAGGCGTTGCGTGATTTTAAACTGGAAACGGGAGAAATAGCAAACGAAGATGAGATAGTCGAAATCAAACGGCTGCTGGTACCCATCGATTTTTCCGATTATTCCAGGAATGCCTGCCTGTTTGCAATCCGTATGGCAGAAAAGCTAAGGGCAGAGGTAGAACTGTTATATGCCTACTACAGCCCCGATGTGATTACTGTCCCCTATGATGAATCCTTCGCTTTTGACGGGAGTTTAACAACCCACCTGGAGAGTATCCGGGAACAGGCAGGGATGTCACTTGAAAAATATGTTGAGGAGCTTAAAAAAGAAATGGAGAAGCAGAAAATTAAGGGGGTTACACTCGATTATACACTCATCGATGGATCGGTTGCAGACGTTATTCTGAAAGCCGGCGACGTTTATCAATCCGACCTGATTGTCCTCGGAATGCGTGGAGCAGGCAAAAGAAAACCGGATTTCATCGGCAGCTCCACCCGAAAAGTTATCGAGAAGGCAACCATTCCTGTATTGGCAATTCCCGAGAATTGTTCTTTTGACGAAAAGAAATGGTCCAATGAAATCATCTATGCCACCGATTTTGATGAATCAGATTTCACCGCAATTCGTAAATTGATGGGGTTGGTTTCCCGTTTCGATATGAAGGTCTATTGTATTCATGTCGGTGAGAAGCTTGAGGGTTACTGGGAAAAAATTAAGATGGAAGGGCTTCGCGAATATTTCAAGTCCTCCTATCCCGGATTTCGGGTGGAATGCATCTTACTGGATAATCCGGATGTTATGGAAGGTCTGGATGAATTTATCCGCATGACAAATGTTGATATTATCTCCCTCACAACCCACAAGCGGAATATCATAACCAAATGGCTCTATCCGAGCCTGGCACAAAAACTGTTCTATCATACCAATATCCCGTTGCTGGTATTCCACTCTACGAATTGATCACTTCGGAAGATCATCCGGATCTTCGTATTTTAACCGGACATCGGTTTCCCCTCCACGGATAACCCAGCAGACCGAATCACATTGTGAAGTGACCTTGACCAGTTCAATCTCATCTCCGTCCAGGGCATAGACGGTTTTATCCCCTACGTGATACTCTGCGCGCACACTATAGTAGCGGCTGGGAATAAGATCCACGCTAATCACCGAATAGCATGCAGTATCTTCAACCCTGATTTGACCCTTCTCATATTCACCAAGATAAATGGTAAAGGGAACCGCCGGATTCTCCTCATTGATGGTAAGTTCAATGGTCAGCGGTGCATATTCAGGCCGTTGAGTATAGCACTCTGAACAATCGACCTCAAACAGGACGATGTTTTCATCGCATGAAGTCACCATCAACACCATAAGAACCAGCCATGTCAGGCGTCCATGATTAATCATCCGTTTCATTGGGTTGATTGATTTCATTCCATTGTTTTTTTGATCAGTACCAGGTAATGATTTTCTCCTTTATCCGGAGGTTTTGAAATCCGAACCTGTATTTCAAACCGATAACAAAACGATGAGGAGATATCTTATGGGTGTCCAGGTTAAGGTAGTGGTAATTGAATTCCATCCGGAACCTTTCTCCTCCCCAAAAAAGACCTGCAGCAGGAATGACCTTCCACAACTCATCGGGATGGTTTTCTGATCCCCTGTAGTTCCTTCCGAACGTGTATCCTCCGAGCACACCGGCTGACAGACCAAATTCCCTGTTATCGGGTTGCCGGATCAAAACAAACTCTTTTGTCAATCCAAGGTAGGCTAATGACCGGTTTTCCCATAATTGAATATAGGTGTCATCCCCGGTTTTTTTCAGGATCCGCTTTGCAAATAGTCTGACCTGATAACCGGCCAGAATAGTG
>Ga0315552_1001308_pt1 | contig 15027 bp, 9 predicted proteins | sample SalMarSW160170MG_2_FD_203102 | JGI IMG/M metagenome (GOLD analysis project Ga0315552, IMG submission 203102) | Salt marsh sediment microbial communities from the Plum Island Ecosystem LTER, Massachusetts, United States - Salt Marsh Sediment SW1601-70 ...
GATTCAGCGAAATTGGCACCTTTAAGGGAATCATCCTTTTTTAACTTTGTAAGCGTTGGATGTGAATTATCAACAATTTTCATCAAAACTTCATCTCTCATTATCAATTTGGTTTCATATATACCAAAGACATCGCTAAGTCCCATACCAGGTATTACATCTGATGTATATCCTATCTCATTATTCCAAGCAAGTCTTGCCTCTGCAACCACATAACCACCCTGTTTTATATAGTTCGTAAGGCCCTCTGCTGCTTTAGAGGTAAACATAATAGGATAAGGCACGATTATTAATTTGTATCGCGATACATCGCCTGCTTCTAGTTCACTTCGATGAATATATTCAACCGGAATATTATTTTCGGCAAATGCTCGATAATAACCAATGAGTGAATTTGTAAATCCTCCGTCCATGCGACCTCTACCTGCCCTCCGTGGAAGAGGATTATAAACAAGGGCTATTTCTGCTTTGGCTGGTATGGATTTAGTAAATAATTCATTATTCACTTCAATAATGCGTGCAATTTCTCCTATTTTTTTTGCTCTCTCTGTTATACTCCCATCTAAATTAATCAGTCCAAATCCGCCTGATTCACGACCGGAGGACATAACATAGTAAGCATAAATATTAATGGCTTTTGCTCCTTTTGCTATAAGAGACCATGCCCAGGTGCGATGATCATCTGGAGTAACTGGATCACTAATACGCGCATTTACGGTTGCAAAGCCTGCCTGAAATTCACCTACATAGAATCCACCGTTTTCCCTGTTGGCACTATAAGAAAAATCCGGACCTATTATTACACTATTCCATAAGTTTATTTGGTCTCCTCTCCATCTGGGATATACAGACAATCCATAAAAATCTACCGACTTTGCCATAAGGAAATCATCCAATTGACCGCCCAAAAGAGAAGGCGGAGAAGCATGAGCTGTAACTATACCTTTCTTATCAGCCTTTCGAACGGCTTCGTACCTCATCCTAAGGTCCTCAGCTCCTTTTTCACTAATAAAACGACCCCAATCAACATCCATAGCATAAGTCCCTATTCCACCAGACCTCAGTGGTTGAACATCCTCCCAGCGACTATAAGTTTCATACCATGCCAGATTTAGTTCATCCAATGTTTCATATTTTTTCATCAACCATTGGCGAAATCGTTCTTTGGTGTCCTGACAGACAAATCGAGCACTCCTGGGTTCACTCCATAAATCCCAGCCGTAAAAGTTGGGATATTTAGAAGCAACTTTAGCTGTCTCCGTGTAGAAATTAAGAATAGCATCACGGATACCAATGTGGTCAGAACAAAAACTAGTTGGTGGTGGTGAGGCTATCTCAAATACATTCTGTTCTTCAACGAACCCGTCAGGGAATTTCCTATGTACCCAATCTGGGGCAAATCCAAAACCATCAGATCCAGTATAAACTTGAATAATAATTTTCAATCCTAATTCTTGAGTCAGCTCAAACAGCAATTTTAAGTTTTCAAAATTATATTCCCCTTCTTGAGCTTCACATTGCTGCCAATCAACCCAGGTTCTTACCGTAACAAATCCTAATGACTTTATCTGTTGAAGATCACGCCGCCATTCTTCGCGGGAGTTGGACGTAATTTCGGAAAGCATTGGTGCTCGTGCCTTTCCTCCACTATACCAGACCGAAAATGGGAAATAATCAGGCTGTGATATACTTTTATCTTCCTGCCCAAACATTAAATTCAGAGAAGCAAAAATGATAAATAGAGTAGCTAATAATATATTTTTAAACATAATACCTCCATTCTTTTCTGTCAATTTTAACAGGGTTTTGTAAAAAAAAACAACTTGAATTAATAATTTTAAGGGCATGATCAGTAACCAGGATTCTGGACTAGAATATCGGGTTGAAGATCAATTTGCGCCTGAGGGATGGGCATGTATTTATCCCTTTCAGGATTAAAAACAGCACCCATCATAAAGGGCCTTATCCTTGTATCAGCCACAGCAAAGGAATTAAGAATTTCAGCCATGTCTTTTCCCTTCAAGTCCGCAGGAAGATCGTCCCAGCGTCTGAGATCGAAGAACCGCATCCCTTCAGTAGCAAATTCAAGGCGTATTTCCCATTGAACAGCTCTCATAGCTTCCTTCTTGTCCGCAAAGGATGGGTACTCACCTACATTGTAATTAGCAGCTGTCTGGGTCCAATCAACATCACCTCCAGTTAAATAATCAGCTTCACTGGTATTCGGGCCCCAAGGGTATGTCTCTGATGAAAGTTCATAAATCTGTACTTTACCCATTACCACTTCATTGCCTGCACGATTGCGAATAGTATTAACCAGAGTGCGGGCCGTTTCAAGATCACCTTCGAAGGCTGCAACCTCAGCTCTCCATAGCAGAACATGGGTCAGACGGAGATAACGGTAGTTGTTAGCATTAACACCGGACATCCATCCTGAAGTAGTAGACAGACTGAAACGCTCCGATTGATAGAAGAAGGGTTTGGAGACGGTTAGGTAAGGTCCGCCATTTGTTGGTTCGCGTATCCAGTCACGACCTCGGTTGATTCCCCAGTCACGGTAAGGAATACCCCTTCGGCTTATGGTCCAGTCAAGACGGGGATCAACCTCATCTTCAAAGGGTACAAAAGTATCTGATGAAAGCACATCCTGATCATTCTTAAGATCGTCATCGTTAAAAGTATCAAACATGGGTAATCCGTTGGCGTCCACCCTGAATGCATTGACTAGGGTCTGGGATGGCTGGTGGAAACCACAACACATACCTATATCCGAACCCATTGGAAAGTTCAGTCCTATACCCATCTCGGCATTATAAGAGCTACTAACATCGTTCACAGTGGCCTGTATCTCAAAGATTGATTCAGTATTATTGTTATTTGCAATCCTGTAATTGTCAAGAAAATTGGGCATAAGCTCATACTTGCCACTGTTGATAATATTATCAAGCAGGGGTTTTGCTGAGGCATAATCCAATACCTGAAGATATGCCCTTGCAGCTAATGCCATTGCAGCGTATTTGGTTGGCCGGCCAACTTCAGACTGAGTTTCCGGCAAGTTTTCCCAAGCAAACTGCAGATCACTTATAATATGCTCCAGTACAGCACCTTCAGGATTAACATTAGATACTAAACTGGGATCTTCAGTTTCTTCGGTTATAATAGGAATGTTCTTAAACACCAGCCATGCTTCAAAGTTGAAAAATGCTCTGAGGAAACGTGCTTCAGCCCTCAACCTTGCTTCTGTTGCAGGAAGTAGGTCATTTGTTTTGTTTATGATCCTCAGCACCTCATTAGCTCGGCTAAGCCCATATCCAATAACCGATTCCCATTTTTGTGCCGGATAAGAGTTGGTAGTCATTACTTCCCAACGTTCAATTTCATTTATAACAGCTTGATCGGATAGTTCAGATCCCTTGTATGCATCATCTGATGCAACGGAGCCATAAGTCCAGTTCTGGATCGAAGCACCCCAGCTGCTTGGCCTACCGGAGATTATTCCGTATGTTCCTAAAAGCAAAGCATTTATACCTTTCTCATTGTAGAAGACAGTTTCTGATGTGGACCCCATGGGTTCTTTCTCAAAAAAACTTTCCGAACATGAAAACAATGTGACCAGAAGCAGAAAGGTGGACATTATTATTAATAATTTTTTCATAATGTTCTTTATTTAAAATTAATATTCTTAATTATTCATTACAAACCAAGGGTTAAACCGAAAATGAACTGACGTGGAGTTGGCCATGCCCCCTGATCAAGGCCCATTCTTCCAGGCGTTTCATGCAACTCAGGGTCCAATCCACTATACTTTGTCAGAGTAAACAGGTTTGTTACCTTGAAATAAATTTTGATGTTATTCATACCAATCCGGCTATAAACAGTCCGTGGAAGTGAGTAGCTCAACTGTAGTGCTTTCAACCTCAGGAAGGAGCCATCTTCAACAAAGTGTGTTGAAGGTTGCTGTGAACCATCAGACAGGTCGAAAATGGGAAGAGTGGCATCCTCGTTACTGTCAAGATAAGGGCTGCCCCATGTTTCATAAAGTGCATCCTTATCTAAATTACAGCCCAATAAACCAAACTCTGTCCATCGTCTTACAAGGTTGATCATCTCGTTCCCATAACTGCCATAGAAGAACATATTCAAATCAAAATTCCCATAACCTAAGTCAATATTCAAACCTCCGATAAAATCGGGGTGGGGACTGCCGATATAGGTCATATCTTCAGAATTGATAACACCATCCTTGTTCAGATCGCGATACTTGAAATGGCCGGGTTGGTTGTAAGTACCAAAGGCAGGATGAGCATCAGCTTCCTCTTGGGTCTGGAAGATCCCGTCAACCTTATATCCGTAGAACTCAGGGAAAGAAGTACCTACGCTTGCTCTTGTATAGTTAAAACTGCGAAAACCGCCCATTATGATCTCTTCCTCAACATCATTAGAAAGTTTAGTTATCTCGTTGACATAACGTGATATTGTTGCTGTCACACCGTACCTAAATTTGCCACCAAAGGCTGTGTTGTTGTACCCAAGCTCAAGATCAAAACCGGTGTTTTTCATTTCACCGATATTCACATAAGGGGGTGTTGCCATACCCATAACCTGAGGTACACTTAAGCGGTAAAGCATGTCAGAAGTGTTCCTTTGCCAACCATCGATTGATAATGCCAGGGAGTTATTAAGAACTGTAAAATCCAAACCAAGGTTGAAAGTTTCAGTGGTTTCCCAGGTCACATCTGGGTTACCCATTGTAGAGGGTTGGAATCCCACAGACGTAGCCGTGTTTGATCCGTCTAGAGCATAGGCGGCTCGACTATTATGAGTCGAGTATGTGGAATACACGTTATAGTTACCTATCCTATCATTTCCTGATCTACCCCAGCCAAGCCGCAGTTTGAGAAAGTCGAGCCAGTTTCTTGTTCCTGCCATAAAATTTTCCTGTGAAATAGCCCAAGCGAATGAGGCGGAAGGGAAAGTAGCATATCGATTCTCGGGACCAAATCGTGAAGATCCATCGCGGCGTATGGTTACCTCAAGGAAATATCTACCTAACAAGTCATAGTTAGCACGACCGAAAATCGAGAATATTGACCATTCCGAGCCCGAACCGGAGTTAATCTGATTTATTTCTCCGGAAGAAAGCTGCATATAGTTGGGATCCGTCGAGAAATACTGACTCCTGCCCGCATCCATAAAACTATAGGAATTTGCTATTGCTTCTGTACCGAGTATCACATGCACACTGTGCACCTCGGCAAGCATGATATCATATTCAAGGGTATTGGCCCAGTTCCATTGAAATGAATAGTTAGTTCCCTGGGTCAGCCTGTCTATCATTTCAGCCATCGCAGCCTCAGGGTTGGCGAGTCGCATATTTTTGAAATTCTCCTGCCTATAATCGTAACCGAGAAAACTTTTAAAGGAAAGTCCCTCAATAATGTTTGCCTCTCCATACACATTACCCAGTAAACGGAAATTCTTGCTATAGTTATTTTTTGCCCGTGTTAGCATTGCAACGGGATTTTGAGAACCACCCATACCAAGTCCCCTGGAACCAGCGAAATTGCCCATGATGTCATAAACGGGTATAATAGCCTGGGATTGGAATGCTCGAGAAATTGGTGCTTCATCGTAATTGTCTGTCAAATCTCCATGTCTATTAGTGTAAAAAGCCTTCAGTGACTGCCCCACACTGAACCAGTTATTTAGCTTAGCAGTGATATTATTTCGGAAACTGAATCTCTCAAAACCTGTATGTATCATTGAACCTTCCTCGTTTAAGTACCCGCCAGAGAAAGCATAAGTAACTTTATCTCCTCCACCGGTTAGGGAGAGGTCATACTCCTGGATAATACCATTACGGTAAATCTCATCAAACCAGTCGGTTCCTTTCTTGTTGGCTTCAATGATCATATAATCGGGATAACTATATAGGTCGGGGTTGACTCCGGGATCACCACTCATTGCTCCGGCTGGAAGAATATAATCGGGAATCCTTGGCTCGGTCCCGTCACCATACTGAAGATGAGACCAGTCAACTCCTGGGGTATATCCCCTATTCCTTGCCTCCAACCACAACATCTCACCAAATTCGGATACACCCAGCATGTCATACTGATTAACTGCCGAGGTTATTCCAACTCGGGCGTTAAAAGTGGTATGCTTTTGATTTGCACGACCACTTTTGGTTGTAATAATGATAACACCGTTTGCACCTCTGGTACCGTAGATAGCTGCCGATGAAGCATCCTTGAGGACAGATATCGACTCAATATCGTTGGGGTTCAGTTCATTACCTGGGTCTGCAGGTACTCCGTCAATAATATATAAGGGTTGGTTGTCGTTTATAGTGCCAAGACCACGTACCCGAATAGTGGCAAAACCACCGGGTGTATTGGCAGATGTAATTGTAACACCTGAAACCTGCCCCTGGATACGGCCAAGTGCACTGGATGTGGTTGAAATACCCATGTCCTCTCCTGACATGGTGGAAACTGATCCTGTAAGCGCTTCCCTAAGACGAGTACCGTAACCCACCATAACGACTTCATCCATACCTAGTATTCCCAATTCCAATGTTACATTAATCTCGGTTTGATTTCCGATAACAACTTCCTGTGTTTGATAACCAACAAATGAGAATACAAGCACCGCAGTGGCAGGATCCGCAACTTCAATAGAAAATAGACCTTCAGGATCCGTTACTGTTCCAATGTTGGTACCTTTGATAGTTACATTGGTTCCGGGGACAGGATCTCCATTCTCATCTGTTACTGTCCCTCTTACAACATATTGTTGTAATCTGGAAGTAATTTCACTTGATTCTTTTGATGTGAGGACAACTAAATCATTATTAATTATTCTGTAGTTTATACCTGCTTCAGAGAAATATATATCTAAAAGCTTTGGGACAGTTGTGTTTTTGACCTTTACAGTTATCAGTTTGTCCTGAATGGTTTCATTCAGATAAACAAAACGGTAATCTGTTTGATTTTCAATGGCAACTATAAATTCTTCTATAGAAACATTTTCCATTTCCAGGCTTACCCTTTGGGATAAACCTATAGCTGATACCTGAAGAAGACTTATTAACATCAAAACTCCGGTTAATTTCATAATACGCAGTATTTTCCGGACGCAATGAAATTTCAGCGCCTTGTACATTCTAAATAATTTATTCATATTTGTAAAGTGTTTTTAATTTTCAATTGTTAAATACACATTTTTCATTAACCGGAGAACGCCCTACGTTTTCCGGTTTTTTCTTAAGAGGTTTTTCTTATCATAGGCATTGATTTTTTAATGGTTTAACATTTAGGTTCAGTAACTATTTTTTAATTGTAATCATGTTCTTATTAATTTGATATTCAAAGGAAGAGGCCAGTTGCAATGCCTCCATTACCTGTTCTATGGTTTCATCCTTAAAGGTTCCGGTAAACCGATAATCCTTCAACTCCTCGTCCAATATTTTGATATTTACATTATACCAGCGTTCTAATCTAGTAATGAGCTCATCAAAATTTTCATTATAAAATACCAATTTGTCATCCGTCCAGGCTGTAGAGATTTCAATACTATTGATGGTTTTGGATTCAGTAGTAACACGAATAGCCTGAATTGGTATGATTTCTTCTTCATCTTTAAGATCCGATACTTTGAACTTATTTGTACTTTTATCGTAGATAGCCAACTGATTCGGACTCAATGCAGTTTGATTCATTGATCCGTTCTCGCGATTAACATCTTCAATAATTATCTTACCTGAAATTAATGTAGTTTCAATATATGGCTCATCAGGAAATGATTTCACGTTAAATTTTGTACCAGTTACCTTAATTGAAACATTACTGGTTTTTACATAAAAGGGGGGAGTTTGCCCAGGATATACATCAAAAAATGCTTCTCCTTCAAGGAATACCTGACGGTTTACCCCTTTAAAATGATCTGGATATCTAAGGTAACTTCCCGAATTAAGCTTCACAGTAGTGCTGTCAGGTAGAACTACCGTTGATTTTGAACCATTTTGTATTCTAATTTCAGTATAGGTTTCTTCGATAATCTCTTCGGTGATTCCAATATACTTTAATAATAAGAAGGAACTCATTACAGCAATGACAAATACAGCAGCATATTTCAATATGTTCTGAACCATCTTACGTTTTGTAGGTATTTTATGCTCAATTAAATAATTTACATAGTCCTTTTCTTCTTCTGAACTTTTGGTAGGGAGGTTGAGATTCTTACGAATTTTTTCATAGAGCCCTTCTAAATATAAACCGGGGGATCGTTGAGAGGACTTATCCCATCTCATGTACAACCACGCCAGTATTTTACTATCTATATCATAATTATTTATGATAAAAAATAATTCTTCTGCATCTTCAGGGGAGATCTTCCCTGAAATAAAATCTTCAAGAAGTTTTTTTAAATGTTCTATGGAAAGCATATTATATTGATAATCAGAATTAATATTTTTCTTTGGAAATCATATACCTTAGTTATTGGTAAATGCTGAGCTAAAAGTACCCAATTACTTGAGTACTTTTAGCTTATCCCAGCCACAACATTAACCTAAACGAAAAAACCTGAACAAATCTATGAATACATATATGGACTATAAATGCTCCTATATCTATATATACAATTTAATCAACTGTATCAGTGAAGGGATGTTCGGTTTTTTTTTTAAGAATTTAACATATGCTCTTTTGGAGAGTTGGATATTATAAGTATGAAATTTAACAGATTGTTTAATCGCAAAATGTTTTGGCTTAGAAAAACATTTATAAAATCCAATTAAAAATTCGAGCAAATACACAAACTGTATGTATATGTTTATTTTATTAGATTATAAACAAGAAGCTATTCAGATATTTTTCGTTCAGAGTAGAATACTTTTATTAAATGCTCACGAATATATTCTAATGACTTACTAATCTGCGTATTTACTGTATTAACTGAAATGTTCATTTTTTTTGCTATCTCTCTGTAGGTTAGACATTCCCGTTGACTTAGTAGAAATATTTCACGTCTTTTTGAAGGTAGGTTGCTGATGAGTCTTTCAATTTCCAGGTTCAACTCAAGATAATTGATTTCTTGTTCTACTGGCAGGTTATTATCTTCAGGATTAGTCATTAGATAATCAAGATATACTTTTTCAGTTATCCTTCTTTTCAGTTTATTAATCAGCAAGTTTTTTGCAATTCGGAAAATATAACCACTAAAAGATAATTCAGAGTTTATTTCTAAGCGTGTTTCCCAGATTTTCATAAAAACATTCTGTACAATTCCTTCAGCATCTTCCCTATTCTTTAATAAACCGAATGCAAAATTATATAGTTTTTTACTGTATTTAAAATATAATTTTTCGAAAGCATAGGTATTCCCAGCTTTCATAAGAGATATATATATTTTCTCCTCGTCTGACATAAAAGTTTATAACAAAAGACACAATGTACAAAAAAATTGATTAAGAATAAACATTGTCATCTTGAAGTAGTATTCATTTCTGGGATGAATGCATGAATGCAAATAAGGTGTCAAGTCTCCAGGAGTTTTTTTCTTGCAGTCGGCTCGCAACTGCAATTGTCTCTCCAAAAAAGTCCCTTTTGGATTTATTATGTGATTGAAGTAATTTTATCTAATAAGACACCTGTGACACTTTATTCAAATAACTGCCATATGGCATTTATGCAATAGTGGGCGTTATATGTTACAGTACTATAATAATCATGAAAATACCTCAATGACCAATCCATACTTTTTTAGAAGAATTCCTCAATCAAGAATAGCAACCTTTGACATCTTTTCAGTTGGATTACTCAAGCATCATATCAGCGCTATGCTTGAATTTGATGTTACTGAGAGCAGGAAAAAGTTGAGGGACTTAAGAAAAAACGGTATTAACGTTTCTTTTAATGCATGGATCATTAAAGCTATTAGTAGTGTTTTGCAAAAACATCCTGAAGCATCAGCCTATCTTTACAATAAAAAGAAACTTATAATCTTTAATGATATTAATGTCTCAATAATTGTAGAAAAAAAGAATGATGACAACAAAGTGCCAATTCCCTTTGTCATAGAGAGAGCAAATGAAAAAAGTGCTTTAGAAATAACCCAAGAGATAGAAAATGCTAAAAACCAAGAGTTATCAGATCACGACATCGTCATAAACAGGCAATCAACTAGATATGAAAGGTTATATTACTGTTTGCCCGGATTCATAAGAAGAAAATTTTGGAAGATTTTGCTTAGGAATTCAAAGTCAGCTTACAAAAGAATGGGAAATGTAGTGATTACATCCGTGGGTATGATAGGTAAAATAAACGGATGGTTTATTCATAAATCAGTTCATCCAATTTCTTTCGGTGTAGGTTCAGTATTAAAGAAGCCAATAGTCGTTGACAACGAAGTTAAAATCAGGGAGATCCTGAATATGACTATTCTAATCGACCACGATGTTATTGATGGAGCACCGATGGTGAGGTTCCTGAATGATTTGACAAAATACTTTGAGGCAGGAGAATTAATTAACAGCACGAATGCAAAAAAAGTACACAAGCCCAGGGGCGTTTTACTGCTTGCATACAGGGATAACCTTGCTGTGGGTTGCGCAGGAATTCGTGAATTTGACAAAGAGACGGCTGAATTGAAACGGTTGTTTGTTCTGAAAGAATACAGGGGATATAAAATAGGGATTACATTGCTGGAACTGGCTATTGACATTGCCAAAAAAATCAACTACAAAAAAATCAGACTTGATACGTTACCAACCATGACTCAAGCACTGAACCTGTATCGTTCATTCGGTTTTTATGAAATACCTCCCTATCGTTTTAATCCAATAAAGGGAACCATTTTTATGGAAAAAGAATTGAATTGATACTCAAATCAGCCTGAATAAAACTCAGTAAAGGCAACTGTTGAAATGTCAATCTTTATTTGATCTATCTAATTGTATAGCTGGGCCGCACAGGCGGCCAAACGGGAATCCACTCCGCCTAGCCATGTTAAATATCAATAATAAAAACCCCTTTGGATTTCACCATTGATTGGAGTAAATTTATCTGAAAAACCAATGTATTGCATTACTCAAATGCCAGAAACCGTAACCATTTAAATAAATAAGCAAATGAAAGCGAAGATTTCAATTATCGGATTGTCATTTTGGATTCTGACTGCAAACTGTTTAATAACAAACGTATTGAAGGGTCAAGAATTATCATCTATCCGGGAAGTATTTGACAGGTATGTTCAAGCCATTCATAACTCAGATATTGAGACATTGTTCACGACAGTTATGGATAAGAATGATTTTTTCTTTTTAACCTCCACAGGTGACCTTATTGACACCAGGGAAGGATATTACAATTTCCATGCAGACTGGTTCAAAGAAACGGAATGGGAGATGCCGGTCGAATTATTAAATACGTATGAAGGAGATCAGTATGGTTATTCAACGGCAATTTTTCATTATCGAAGCAAGCTTGCTGACGGACGAATGTATAATCTCGATTCCTACTTCACCCTGATTTTCAACAAAGAGAAAGGTCACTGGAAGGTCGTTGCTGATGTGTGTACTCCCATATCCAGGTACTATACCGGAGATAATGCTGAGATCAAATATGATGCTGAACAGGAATTTGTTTATCATGTCATTAAGAACCGGCGCACTGTTCGTAAGTTTAAATCAACTCCTATACCCGAGGAACATATCATCAAAATTTTAGATGCAGCCCGGATGGCGCCCACGGCAGGGAACCAGCAGCCCTGGAAATTCCTGGTCATCCGAGACAGGGAGAAATTGAATGAACTCATAGAAAAGGCACCGGAGTGGTATCTTGAAGCAAATACTGAAAAAATCAAGCCTGATAAAATGCAAGAAATGAAAGAATCCATAACAACGATGGTGGAATATGCCCTGTCTGCACCGGTATATGTTGCTGTCCTGGTCGATTCAAATTCAAGATATGCAGATTACATCATCTATGACGGATCGCTTGCAGCCGGGTATTTAATGATAGCAGCAAGAGCATTGGGGTATGGTACCGGATTCTTCACATCGTTTTTCCCCGAAAAGCAGATGAAAGAATTTTTTAATATACCGGATCACTTTAACCTAATATGTTTTACTCCAATTGGTATTCCGGAAGAATGGCCTGAATGCCCCCGTAAAAAAGAGCTAGAGGAGCTTATCATCTTCGAATCCTTTTGATTCTAATGCGAGAAACCGTTACCTGGTAATTAGAAATATCTAAATTGTCATTAATAAAAAAGAAAAAATATGTCAAAAAAGATCCCATACTTTATTAATCCTGCAAATGCTCCAAAGCTGTTACAAATGGCCGGATTAGAAACGACAATATTAACGGGTCTCAAAGGTGAAAAAATGATGATGGTTCTGAATTCGACACTGCCAGGTCATACTGTCCCGTTACACAATCACACCCATGAACAAATTGGTTTTGTGTACTCTGGAAAAGCCAGGTTAAAAATTGGTAATGAAGAACGGATTGTAAAAAAAGGTGATTTTTATTGTATCCCCGGGGGTGTTGAACATACAGATACCACAATTGGTGACGAGCCATTTGTGATGTTAGATATATTCTTCCCCGTACGTGAAGATTTTATCGATAAGCTGAAGAGACAAAAAACAAAGTAATCAATGTCAGGTTTCCAGGAGCTTTTTTTATGCGGTCGGCTTGCAACTGCAATTATCTCCGCCCCTTTTTAAGGGTAAATAAATGATCTATTATTTACTCGTCTCGGTGATATGCCATAGGTAACAGAAGGAAAGAATTCAATTCCAAAATAACGGACATTTTTATTTGTGAAATTTCTTTGAAAAAGTATCAAAACAATTCATCCAAATAAATGGTCTGAGCCTCCTTTATGAATTTTCTTTAGGATTTTCATTATTCCCTCATTAATCTTTGTATTATAGTTTTTTTCGGAACCTCTGTAAATTCTCCCATCATAGGTTGATACATCAATTGAACATGAATACTCTTCTGAAGTAAGTCCTGTATATGTAATTATTATTTGTTTGGAGGATCTTGTAAGAGCAACATATAATAAATTCTCTTGTTGCATTCTTGAGTTGATAAAACTTGAAAATGGTAGGATAACGCAGTCAAATTCCAAACCCTTTGAACTATGATATGTCATTAAATTAATATTAATATTTCCTGAAAAATTTAGATTGTCCTCACTTTTGTGCTTATAGAAACATCTAATTTTGTTTTTTTTTTAAGAAATTCATATAATTCTATTATTCCATAAACTTTTTCTCGACGTTTATCATAATTGTGGAAGTAAACATCTTCAAATCCATCATTTTGCTTAAATAAGATTCCAATATTATGAAATTCATTATTGGAAGAGAGGAAATCTTTTAGCCAAACTAATTCATCTTCAACTTTATTAAAGGATTGAATTATTGGTTTCTTCTTCGTGGAAAATAAAGATTTTTTAAGAGATTTTGATTCTTCAACAGAAGAAATAAAATTTAAGTTTTCAATGGGAATACGAAAATTGTCATTTATGATTATGTGTCTAAATTTGGTTTGCTTTAAGAGTGTCTCAGTAGTAATAGTATCTTCTTTTTTCAAATTTTTAGGATAAATTTTTTGTTCTACATCACCAAATATGTAAGTGCCAATTCTTGAACAATTGAGGACATTCATAATATCCTCATTTGAAAAATCCTGGAACTCATCAACTATTATTATATCATAACATGGATAACTTCTTTCCCTCCATTCATACTCGTACATTATTTTAATATTTGATCCATCAAATATCTTGATATAGTCAGTTATAAATGTCCTAAGTGCTTTTGTGAAAACAAGTATTGCAACTGTTTTATCTTTTGAATGTTTAAGTGCAATATGGCAGGATAGAAGCGTCTTTCCAGAACCTGCACAACCGCTTACAACAACATTTGGTTTTGAATTAAGAACTTTAAACTGTTCATTCGTCCACTCCGGTTGGTTTGGAAAATAATGTTTCATGCCGATTAGTCAAATAATAAATTATAAATATACCATCAATTTATTTCAGGAACATAATTGGAAAAACCGGTGCAAGTGAGCACCTCAAACCGGGGTAAATTGAGCACCCCATTCCGGACCAGGTTGAGCACCTGTAACCGGAACATATCTATCACAATATCAATGCAGAATGGTTAAAACAATTTATTTAAACTAACAGGTCACAATAAACCGATGATGGGTGCTCAGTAACACCGGAATTTGCAGGCAGATAGCTAGACGGCATGATTAATAGTGTGGTCTATCTTCCTTTGGATCATTGTGGATGACGGGTTCTTGGTGACGACAACAATTCCTACCAGAATAACACGAATAATTAATTCTTATTATTCGAAATACGTTGCTTACTGGTAGAGCAAGTACTTTGTTCTCAGTTCTTTGAATTCTTCCAGTGGCTGTTGCCAAGACTCGAATATCTGTTCTGTTGTCTGGCCCTCATTAAGTGCGTTACGTAAACGCTCAGTACCCGCTAATCGATCTACCTTGGTTGTTAATTCATATTCATCAGGATGGATTCGAAGAATTGTGTGCATTATGTACACACCTAGTTTAACCGGTTCCAGTTCATTTCGATCGATGATATTTACCTGTATTCCTCCCAGCTTTTCACCCTCGAAGCTCCCACTGGTTGGAGCAAACTCAATGGGAGTAAAATCCACACCCGGAATATTGAGTTTATTTAATTCTGTGGCCAGTTTATTACCATTAAGCCAAGGATTACCCATCCATATAAATGGGTGTGGTCTTCCACTTCCTTTAATCGAAAAGCCTCGGACTTCAAAGAAACACATTCCGGGATAAACAATCGCCGTCTCTATCAATGGCATATTGGGCGAAGGCTTTATCCAGGGTATATCCGTTTCATCGTACCAGCGATCCCGCTGCCAATTCGTCATCTTGATGATGCGGGGCTGAAATCCTTCAGGAAACTCCATCCATCCCTCGCCCACAACCATCTTTGCCAATTCACCCATCG
>Ga0315552_1001319_pt1 | contig 14961 bp, 15 predicted proteins | sample SalMarSW160170MG_2_FD_203102 | JGI IMG/M metagenome (GOLD analysis project Ga0315552, IMG submission 203102) | Salt marsh sediment microbial communities from the Plum Island Ecosystem LTER, Massachusetts, United States - Salt Marsh Sediment SW1601-70 ...
TTGAGGGAGTGATCAACCTCTATGATCTACCTTCTCTTCCACTGACCCCACCCCGAACTCTTGCCCTACCCCAACCGCCCAGCCATGTTGCCGGAATGATATGGTCACCGGATGGTGGGAGCCTGTATTTCCTGCTCAACCCTGGGAACCCCTGGGATGAACCTTTGGAATCCTACGGCCTCTGGCGTTTAGAGGTCCCTTCCGGCGAATTTACCCAGGTAGTTCCCATCCATCAGGCGGGCTTTCATCTTCGCAGCCTCAGCCCGGATGGTCAGTGGTTGTTGCTGGAACACGAGAGTAAACCGGGAGCCTTGTTGGTCAATCAATTGACCGGCGATATCCTGGCTTTCCCTCGCCCGGATGGCGCTCAGGCTGCCCTTTGGCACTAGCGCCCCGGGCGGTTGGCTGGGTTGCAAAGCCTTTTTGGATCACGACCGATGCCCATAATCGCTTCCGCTCTTAGAACCAAGCTCTGGTTTCCCTGTATATTCTTGGGATTCACTACCCTGGCGGCCTGTAAAGGAACCTTCGATATCCGGGTCTCCGTAGAGACCCAACCACCGCAGTCCAGGTTGGGAAAATTGGCCTACATCACCGGGGGAGATTTATGGACCCTCGACCTGGACAGTGAAAACCTGACGCGCCTGACCCGAGATGGTTATAACAGCTCTCCGAAGTGGTCCGCCAGCGGCCAACATCTGGCTTTTCTAAAAAGGAGCCAGTTGTGGGTGGTGGACATGTACGCTCAGAAAGCCTCGCAGCTAGATAACACCTTAATTGACTGGTTCGCATGGTCCCCAAACAACGATCGCCTGGCATACTACTCAGAAAGCTCGGGGTTGGTTCTCTATGATGCGGACGACCAGACTGTAGTTGGACTACTCGAGCGCTCCCCTGAGATTACCCAGGAAAATTTCCAATGGAGCGCAGACGGTCAGGCGCTGTTTTTCAATAAAGGTAGCATCCAGGCGGATAAATACGCGGTCTCACTCGAAAAAATCTCTCTAGACCAGCCAGGGACGGTTTCGCTTTATACATCCGATGACATGAGTAACCTCCCCCACCTAGCCCTGGCCTCCCCCGATGGTCACTGGTTAGCCTTTTGGCGTTGGGATACCGTAACCCCCTCGATTGAAGAGCAAGGATTGCCGATGTGTATGCTCTCCCTTCAAGACCATCAATCTCTCTGTACAGGTGCTCAAACCTTACCGTTTTGGGGGTCTATAGCCTGGTCCTCTACCGGCAAAGTGGCCTTCGTCACGGAAGATACCAATATCACTAATCCCTCCTCCCTGGTGATCCTGGATATCGAGACTATGACCTTGCAGCCTATAGCAGCCTTCGGGGATCACTCTTTGCGTTATCCAGCCTGGTCCCCAGATGGTAGTCAAATTGCAGTGAGTGCCATCCGGGAAAATGGGAATTCAATCCAAAGGACCTCGGCGGGTGGCAGACGGATTTGGGTTATCGATGCCCATGCCGGCCACCAGATCCCCTTCACCAAAGATCCTCGCTACAGTGATGATCTCCCCTTGTGGTCGGTTGACGGAGGAGAGATATTGTTCGCCAGGTTGAGCGAGGATGAAGCCAGCTTGTGGATGATGCAGTCTAATGGAAGCAACCTGCGCCAGGTGGTAAACGAACTGACACCCCGCCCCGAGCCGGTGGGAGCCTATGATTATATCAACTGGCAAGCCTTGTGGGATTGGTGGCGGCCAGAAGGCCAGTGACCTGGGATATGGATATGCTGGCTAACTTCCATATTTGCCCAACTCAATGAGCCAATTGAACCAAGATGGAAACCCCCGAATTGATCTCCGCGGCCCAGGCAGGTAATATTCAGGCCTTCAACCGGCTGATACTTGAATATCAGGATGCGATTCATTCTTTGATCTACTACATATGCCCCGGTCAAGATGTCGAGGCACTTACGCAAGCGGCTGTCTGGCGGATCTACCAGCGCCTGTCTGATTATCATGGTGCGGATTTCCGGCTGTGGCTTTTCAAAATTGTGGTGAATGTATGCCGCCGAGCATTGTATCCTTATTGGTTCAGGATCAACCGGGATAATCATAGAGGAAAGGCACAACCACAGCTTTCCGGAATTTCCTCACACTCGAGTCGAATCAAATCTGAGTCAATTGAAACTTCCGAAATCCAGTCCTGTCTCTCGGGTTTGCAGCCAGATCTGCGCGTGGTTGTGGTCCTGATCGATCTGGAAAAACTGGATTATACCCAGGCTGCCGCGGTGTTGGGTATTCCCATGGATTCGGTAGGTAAGCGCCTGGCTAAGGCCAGGTGGCAGTTATCTAACCACTTGCATGCTCTGCAAAAGGATTGTCCGTAGGAAGAAACCTGCATGTCATTATCCCATTATCCTGCGCCTCAAATAAGTACTTCATCTCGATCGCATCGGATAAATCCCTGGTTTTTGAGCTTTGATTGTTGAATAATAACTTCCAGATCCAGGATCCAAATGAAAATTCTTCTATCATGTAAACTCACTGCCAATCCACTACATGCTGAGACTGCGTTATACAGGCTACCTCCTGAGACTATTGTATTTTTTTGTCCACCTCCCTGGACTCGGGACCTGTACCCGCTAATTTGTGTTCGGGTGTTTAATCTAGCAAATACATATGGTGAAGACGGGGTCCATTCATGCTGAGAGTGACCAACTATCGCAAATGGAAGGGTTTGCCAAAGAAAATGTTAATGAGGCGTACTATGAAAACCATAAAGCATATGATGATATTTTTTGTGAGCATTTTCCTGTTAGCTGCTTGTCTTGCCGGTCCAGGCAAATTAAGTTTACAGTCTTACGTTGGCGATCAAAATGAATGGCAGATTTACACCAGCGCCAAATATCAATTCACCGTTCGATTCCCCTCAGCCTGGCAGGTGATAGAGTTACCCACTACAGAATACCCTACTGCTACGGATCAGATCTGGTTCGTCAGCGAGGCGCTTCCCCCGCCGCACACCGATGCCAGAGCGGATATCGTGCTCATCTTTACCCTGGAGGATCCATCCTCTGGTTGGAAGTCACAGTACTTCGACGAATACCAGTCGGACGATTTCTGGATGGGGTATATACAGGCCAGGAGGATATCAGGCATCGCTCTCCCCCCGGATGACCTGTAACGCTCGCACAACGAGCAATCCAGGTTGATCACGCCCATCCCAACGGACCTCCCCACGCTCAATCCAGATAGTGTATGCCAGGTCATCGTTGGGGACGATGGAAAGGGCTCAGCTGAAAGTGGAGTCATTCTATGGAAAACAGTATAGAGACCAGCCACGTAACCCTATCAAATTGAGAGCGCATGCTACCTCGATGGCAAGGGTAAATCTGTCTGTGATCGTTTCCCACAAACACCGGATAAGATAAAAGAAAAGGGGGATCTTCGACAGATGATCTTCACGAAGCCAGGGGGATCGTGAAAACGAAGGTGCTGCCTTTCCCGGCGCCCGGACTTTGAGCCCAGATACGTCCCCCATGGGCCTCTACCAGATGTTTGGCGATGGTCAGTCCGATTCCGCTACCGCCTATTGAGCGCGCCCGGGATTTATCCACCCGGTAAAAACGTGTGAATAGATGCGCCAAATCCTCAGGTGGTATCCCGATTCCATTATCGGAAATTGCGACCCGAACTTCGTTTTGCTGGTAGCTGGCTGTGATCCCCGCCTCCCCCCCTGGTGGGGTATATTGAAGAGCATTACCCAGCAGATTGAGCAAAACCTGGCTCAAGCGATCTGGATCAACCTTTATAAATGGCAATTCTTGGGGTATTTGAGTCGAAAGCGACACCCCTTTCTCTTCAAACTGTCGCTGAAGGCGTGCCACAGTCGAATCAACTAGGGTCTTCACCGTGGTGGTCTGGCGCTGGAGTTCGTACGCGCCGGCTTCTATCCGGCTGAGTTCCTGGAGATCATTTACCAGCCGCTGGAGCCGGTCGGCTTCCCGGTAGATTTGCATATAAGTTTCTTCATTAGCGGGTAAGACACCGTCCATCAGACCTTCCATGGATCCCTTGATGGTTGTAAGCGGCGTGCGCAGTTCGTGGGTCACATCGCCAATTAATTGGCGGCGCATGGATTCTGTTCGCTCTAACCGGGCTGCCATTTGGTTAAAGCTCAGTGCTAATTGTCCCAGCTCGTCCATTTCCCCTCTGGCAACATCCCCGGGTACGCGGACTCGCTCGCCATAATGTCCATCGGCAATGCGTTGGCTGGCAGCCATCATGGCCTGTACTGGCGCCACCACCTGGCGGCTGATGAATACGCTGGCAATCACTGCCATTAAAGTGGCTGCCAAGACAGCCACACTGAGCGCTTCCGTCACGGCCGCGCGAAAATTGTCGAACAGGCTTTGATCTAACCCTGCTTGAGAGCCACCCATTCTATTGGACATCATAGCACCCATGTCTCCCAAATGCCGCTGGAAGGCTGTCGGAACGATCAAATCCGAGGAGGAGGCCAGAACCACCACGCCTACCAGGATGACGAACAGATAGGAAAGAAAAAGTTTAAGACTCAGGTGGCGGCGAATATAACCCAACATACCTACATAACCTCATCTTCAAAGCGATAACCCACTCCCCTAACCGTGGTAATCAATTCCTGGTTCCCTATCTTTTGGCGGATATGGCCTAGATGAACATCTACTACGCGGATTTCTCCAAAATAATCAGGGCCCCATACTTTTTCGAGCAACTGCTCCCGGCTCAGCACCAGGCCACGATGTTCTGCCAGCGTTTTCAAGAGGTCAAATTCTGTACCGGTCAATTCCAAAAGACGGGTATCCACCCAGACCTTTCGGCTACCGGCATCGATACGTATGTGTTTGAAATTCAGCACCTGCCCCTCCGCCGGGCCAACCCCGCTATGCAGCCGGCGTAAGGCGGCTTTGATACGGGCTACCAGTTCGCGCGGGCTGAAGGGTTTGGTGACGTAATCATCAGCCCCTACTGAAAGCCCCACAATTTTGTCTGTCTCTTCTGTTTTGGCAGTTAACATGATGACATAAACGTCTGATTCTCGTCGCAGTTTAGTGAGAAGCTCAATTCCATCCATACCAGGCAACATGATGTCGAGCACGATCATGTCCGGCTTATAGGCCCGCGCAGCCTGCAATCCGGATAGCCCGTCTGTGGCAGTATAAACTTCGTAGTTTTCCGGGCGCAGATATGCAGTGACCAAGTTCAAGATGCTCTGTTCATCATCGATAACGAGTATTTTTGGTTTTGCCATGTTTTTTACATAATCGGTCTTATGATATTTGAATTTTAGCGTACGCAATGGTATGCTTTCAGCGGTTCTTTAAAATATTCGGATTTACGCACTTGAAAAAATATGCCAGGACTTTTGAGCGGGCTTTGCCTGACCAATCACCCAAAAAACCTCCAACTGCAGGACTGCTAAGTATATAAAGACGCATTGAAGATATTTTAAAGACTACTTAAAGATATCACAAAGAAACGTCTTTACCTGTACAAATGGTCACACTCACCTCCATATCCATCGGACCTGGCTCGAGCTGAAATCATCGTCAGTAATCTGGATGTCGATTGACTGGCTCGGATTTGGTTGTGCGGTGAGCGAGCGACCTTTCTAATGGGCGTGAACCGCGGGGCTATTCAAGAAATTGCTGTTCACAACATGGCTTTTTCCCGTCTGCACCGATAATGAGATCCGTTGGATATCAAACCATGGCGTTAAAAAATAGGCTGCATTGCCCCTTTAGCTTTTTAATGTCTAATGGCCCCGGTTGGATTGCTGACCGGGGCCACGACCTTAGTCCATGGGAATCATTCAACTGATATCCTGCTTCATGGTCTCGTATTGTTCGCGGGTGATCTCGCCACGTGCATAGCGTTGCGCAAGGATCTCACCAGCATCCAAACCATCTCCAGGAGGAGCTTTCATCTGCGAGCGGTGGTTTTGGCCACCTGAGAAAATGACCCTGACCAGCCAGACTGCAAGCAGAATCAGGCCACCCCAAAAGAGGAGCATTATCAGAAAGCCAATTAGTCCGAAACCCATTCCAAACCCCATCATTTCACACACTCCAACTGGTACATACCCTTAACTTATATCTTCTATAATCTGCTGGTATTCTTCCCGGGTGATTTCGCCGCGGGCATAGCGCGCCTGCAGGATATCACGAGCGGTTGGCTGCCCACTGCTTTGACCTGCAGAAAGCAGTGACCCCTGGCGGTTGTTGGCTATCCGGCGTACTGCCCAAACAACCAACAGCACCAAACCAACGATAACCCCAATTGTAAGCACCAAGTTAATGATCATCCCGATCCATCCCCAACTCCCGGCACCCCCAAAACCCCAGCAGCCGTCCCATCCAAATCCACGCATAATCTTTACCTCCAGTTTCATTGATTATTACTTACAGAGTTCAGCCTTTGTTATCCGTTCAACTGGTGTAGGAATCTCCACCAGATTCAGAAAGTGCAAAACTCCACTATTGGTTTGTTTTTTATATCAACATGATCTTACCAAGCAATTTCAAAGATTCTGTGAAGCAAGTTTAAAGATCCTGTAAAGAAATTCCCGGATGCGATTAACCTCATAGGTACCAATAGGTACACCCCAATAAGCTCAACATTCGAAAATAATTCATCGGATAGGGGTGCCACATCGATCCGGTGAGACTGGATGGCTATGAGTCTCAACATAAATAGCCTTTAGTCCGACAATTATTCTGGATCGATGAATTCAGGATCATGTGACATGCTCATAATTTAATCATGACAAATATCACTGTCGATCGATATTGATCCTGCTAGAATATATTCAGGATTATGAATATGGGAATCCGTAAAGGTAAACACTCCCTGAAAGCCATCGTTCGAATGTTTCGCTCACTGGGTCAGCCAGCTCGCTTGAAGATTCTGCTGGCGATCGGTTCAGGTGAAGCGTGTGTTTGTCACCTGGAAGCATATCTGGGATTGCGCCAGGCGTATATTTCCCAACAGTTGATGACTTTACGCAAAGCCAGGATAGTAGCAGACCGACGTGAAGGACGCTTTATCTTCTACCGCCTGCAAAACCCGCGCCTTTTGGAGTTAATCCAGCTGGCAGGCAGCCTCACCGGGACCAGCGAAGACGAGCTGCGCCTTCCTGGCCAGCCCTTAACCATAGAGGGCTGTGGTTGCCCTCATTGTGCGCCAGATCTGGAACAGGAAAATCAGGTTCTTACCTTTATACCCGGTGTAGATAATCCCTAAAAAACAACCCCGGATGTGAACGGGGATCATTTTCGGCAAGATACATTCAGAAAAAGGAATGTGATAATGGAGCGATCCGTTCAACCTGCAAGAATTTCACCTCATAACCCGGATTTACGCGCCTGGTTAGTTGTCATCGCTGCCGGGATTGCCTGGATCAGCGCGTATCAGACGATTGAACCCCTGGCCAATTATCTGGCATATCAACTGCTTGGATTGGAAAATACCCATTTGGGTGAATCGCTGGCTTTCTTCTTCTATGATGTCCCCAAAATCATATTGCTTTTAGGCGGTATGATCTTTTTGATCACCACATTGCGTTCCTTTTTTACGCCTGAACAAACCCGGACCTGGTTGGGTGGTAGGCGTGAAGGAGTAGGGAACGTCCTGGCAGCTGCTCTTGGGATAGTGACGCCCTTCTGCTCTTGCTCAGCAGTCCCCCTGTTTATCGGCTTTGTCGAGTCGGGCATTCCACTCGGCGTTACTTTCTCGTTCCTGACAGCGACCCCGGTAGTCAACGAAGTAGCCTTGGTCATGCTGTTCGGCCTGTTTGGTTGGAAAGTAGCTGGGCTCTATTTGGCTAGCGGTCTGGTGATTTCCGTCCTGGCCGGCATCATCATCGGGCGCTTGAGACTGGAAAAGTATGTGGAAGACTTCGTCTGGCAGATCGAAGTCGGGAAAGGCGGCCTGACCGAAGAGAAACCAACCTGGGCTAATCGCTTCCGCAATTCCTGGGCATCAACAAGAGAGATCGTAGGCAAAGTCTGGCTATATGTTGTCATCGGCATCGCTGCCGGAGCTGGCATACATGGCTACGTGCCGGAAAGCGCTCTGGCCAACATTTTAGGAAGGAGCGCCTGGTGGTCGGTTCCAGCGGGTGTGCTCCTGGGCGTGCCACTCTATTCCAACGCAGCCGGTATCATCCCAGTGGTGCATGCCCTGATGGAAAAAGGGGCAGCCCTGGGAACGGTATTGGCGTTTATGATGTCGGTGGTGGGATTGAGCCTGCCAGAAATGATCATCCTGCGCCGGGTGCTCAAGCCTCCATTGATTGCCATCTTTATCTCGATTTTAATGATAGCTATCGTCCTGACCGGTTACTTATTCAATCTTGCGCTTTAGCTGAGGAAACGATCCGAGATGTCGCTGATTTAGGTAAAGAAAATGGTCATTTAACTTTAGGAGATCGTATTTTGGAAATCCATTCCAGGATAACAATCGATGCCTGTAAGCCCATGGCAGCATGAATACTTTAGTAGTTACTCAGTTCAGGGGAAAATCGGGGGTGTTTGGGCGGGCAACGCCCCCCCAAACACCCCCAACCTCCCACCAACAGCGTAAGTCCTATACTTATTAAATTTCACAATGGAGGTTCCTGATGTTAACCGTAAAAGTTTTAGGTTCTGGTTGCGAAAATTGTAAAAAGGTCGAAGCTGTGGCTCATACAGCTATCGCCCACTTGGGTCTGGAAGCCCGCATTGAGAAAGTAACCGATTATGCCGAGATAATGAAATACTCGATCTTGGCTACGCCTGGTTTGGTGATCAATGAAAATCTGGTGTGCGCTGGTCGCATTCCCACCCCGGCCGAAGTTACCACCTGGCTGACCAACGCCCTGGCGACCGCATAAGCATCCGGCAGAAAATATCCTGGGGAGTGTTTTGTACGTCCCAAAGAAAACCCACTCTTGATTTCCGGATAACCCTAAGACCTTCCAGCGACAAATCCATGACTGATTCTCCTACTTCTTTAACCACCACGCCCAAAAAATTGACTAGACAGCTACCCACCCTGGACCGCTTCTTGACGGTCTGGATCTTCCTGGCAATGGCGGTTGGTGTGGGGATCGGGTACCTGTTCCCTAACTCGGTACAAAGCTTCAACACCGCCGTATCGGTGGGCACCACTAATGTTCCCATCGCCATTGGGTTGATCTTGATGATGTACCCACCCCTGGCCAAAGTGCATTACGAAGAGTTGCGAGATGTTTTCCGTAACTGGAAAATCTTGGGATTCTCCCTGTTGCAGAACTGGGTAGTAGGGCCAATTCTAATGTTTGCCCTGGCAATCCTTTTCCTGCGAAATTATCCGGAATACATGGCCGGATTAATCATGATCGGCCTGGCGCGCTGCATCGCCATGGTGATCGTGTGGAATGAACTGGCCAAGGGCAATAGTGAATACGCTGCCGGGTTGGTCGCTTTCAACAGCCTGTTCCAGGTCTTCTTCTACAGCGTGTACGCCTATGTGTTCATCACGGTGCTGCCGACCTGGTTTGGTATGCAGGGTAGCACGGTACAGGTAACTATCGGTGAAATCGCCAAGAGCGTGCTCATATACCTGGGAATCCCTTTCATTTCCGGGTTTCTGACCCGGTTTATGTTTTTGAGGGTAAAGGGTAAGGAATGGTACCAAGAACAGTTTGTACGGCGCGTCAACCCGCTGACCCTGATCGCCTTATTGTTCACCATCGTGGTAATGTTCAGCTTGAAAGGCAACCTGATCATCACCATTCCGCTTGATGTGGTGCGCATTGCCATCCCACTAGTGATCTACTTCGTGGTGATGTTTCTGGTCAGTTTCTGGATGGGGTACAAAATCGGGGCAGACTACTCTAAGACGACCACCCTGGCTTTCACCGCAGCCAGTAACAATTTCGAGCTGGCAATCGCCGTGTCGGTAGCGGTCTATGGGCTAAACTCCGGAGTGGCTTTCGCAGCTGTAATCGGGCCTTTGATTGAGGTGCCCGTGATGATCGGGTTGGTTAATGTGGCCTTTTCATTACAAAAGCATTACTGGAGAAAATAGACCAACCCCATCATCGCTTGATTAAATGCACTTACGATAGATAATCTCTCCCCTCACAATCGTCAGCGTCACCTGCCCAAGGGAGTTCAACAAGGTTGAACCAGCAGGTGCGCTTTTTCAAATGGTGCCTCTCTGGGGTTATGCGAAGGTCTGACAAGCATCGATCGCCAAAGGAACTCTCTGCTTGCCTTTACAACTCAAAGCCAGGTCAATCAGGGTAGGATGCCTGAAGATCCCATCGACGATTGAGCAGGCGCTCTCTCGATGAGCATTCAGCAGAACGCCGGTTGCAGACTTGAGGTACTCTCGATTCGACAACAAGCCGACTGGGGGGGCTATCAAAGTCTTCGTGGGTGTCATCAAAGCGATAAACCGCCATGACCAGTATTTTCTTTCCGATGGTTTTTATGTTCAGGCTGATGGTAAACGAGTATAATCAAAAAGTTAAGCAGAAATCTTTGCATTGCGCGGAGGTACCCAGTGATGAATGAGATTGGTGTATTGAAATCCATTCCCGAAAAAATTGTTTCCTTTTTTGATCGTCCCCAGGTAAAAAAGGTCGTGATTCCGGTAGGTAAAGGGGTGCCGATGGGTGTCGAGCGAATCTCCTCCCCCAAGGTTGGGATCGGAGGGGCCTACGGAACCTGGGGTGAAAGCTATGATAACGATACTCTCCCAATCTTTGTGGCAAACAGCTTAGGAGAACCATTGAGCGAGCAGGATAGGCTTAACCTATCACCGCTTGGATTTGTTTACAGACACCATATCTCGGGATTATCTGACGAAGAGAACCTGACGGTAGAAGTGACGGCAGGAGCGCAGTTTTTACGCGAAGCCGCCTATGCCAACGGCTGGGAGCCTCAGGAAATCGATGCGATCTTGATCGGTTCTAGCGGGTTGGTGGTAAACGATTACATCCTAAGGATCGCGAAAGAAGCGGGTATCCCTGAGGGCGCTTTGAAAGTCAGCGTACACAAGGCTTGCGATAGTTCCGTGGGTGCATTGCATCTCGCCTTGAATCCAAATCTGCCCATAAACAAACAATTGAAGCGAAACCTGGCTGAGGAGTTGGCTGGCAAGAAGGTTTTAGTGGGAGGCATCGAGGGTTTGAGTCGCTTCGTCCAGCTTTCTCATGACAAAAACGCGCTACAACTCTTTGGAAATGGCGCAGGGATTATTGGCGTGATTCCTGGCAAAACCATGGAATTCGTGGTAGGAAAATCCCATGAGGTCTTCGACGAGCAGGGAGTGCTGGCGGTGCATATGTATTACCCACACTCCAAGCAGCGGGTAGCAGGCCAGTCAATGGTAGAGGTTAACCAGGCCGGAGAGAATTACATCCAAATTGTAGGTCTGATGCACGAGCCCGAAGAAGAAACCTCGGTGGTTATGGCTGGACCCATGGGGATGGTGAAGCTTTTTGTGCGATCGGGAGTTCAGGTCGTCCAAGATGTGTACCAGGCCTACCAGGAGATGATGAAGAAATTGGACATGCCGGATAAAACCATCGCGGCGACGATCGTTCATCACGCAAATTTAAAAATCAACCAGCTTAAAGAAAGGCACTTGCAAGGTCTAGGGGTTCACATTTCGATGCCGTGGGTTTTAAGCGAGTTTGGGAATGTGAGCGCAGCCTCTAATATGATCGCTTTCTTGCGGCAGCTGCCGAGTTTAAATCCAGGGGATCATATTCTGATCGATGGATTTGGGGCGGGCACCTATTACGATGCGCTGGTCGTGGCTTTAGGAGGAAATGTGACCTAGGGAGGCGCTAAATAATTACCTTCGACGATCCGCAACCTAGATAGAGAATCGAGGAGATGTAAGGTAATTAACGCCGGCATTGATGTGGATAACAAAAATGTGTAGACATGGCGGGAGCGAAGTGCGTTTCGCTCCCGCCATCCTGCATCTTAAGCGGTTTCCTTCATTCGCTTTATTTTCCCGGTTTACCAGTAGCAGAAGCGGTGTCCTTCATTAAAGTCGGGGGATAATCTCACCGCGTTGGAAGGTGCGCACGGCAAGCCGGGACGAATTGCTAGCCAGCTTTACAAAATTTATATATAATATATAATGTATTATAGTTAAAGAATATATAGGACTAAAAGTGCTCAATGCTTGAAAGGGATCGTGACCTAGCAGGCAGTTTAGAAGTAGTCTGATAGTCCCCTTCTAGGTCACATCAAGAAAAGTTAGGATGAAAGGGCATGGACAAGTGGCAGAGCATGACTATGATGGAGAAGGTAGAGATGGCGATTTTCTAAAAAGGAAGTCGCTTAAAGATGAGGTTTTCGAGCACCTGCATAGAAGAATTGTTGCCGGTAAATATGCGCCGGGCGAATGGTTACGCCAGGAGGAGATTGCCAATCAGCTAGGGGTCAGCCAGACCCCCGTCCGAGAAGCGCTTGATCTTCTGGTCTCGGCTGGATTGGCCAGACGCGTGCCTTACAGGGGCGTACATATTATCAAATTAACCAGCGCTGAAATCGTAGATGCCTATGTAATGAGGTTGCTGATTGAGGGCGCGGCAGTCAGGGTGGCAACCAATATCATTGCTGAAGATCAAATTGCTGAATTGTTTGATATCCTGGAACAGACCAGGAATCTCGTCACACTCGACGACATGTCAACACAACGCCAATTGAACAAGCGATTTCACATGTTGGTGGTTAAAGCATCCAGAAATCTATTGATTCGCCAAATCTACGAAATGGTGTCAAATTCCTTTCCAGATTGGATGCTGTACGAATACATGTTTCGCCACCCCGAGCTCTTAGAAACTAGTCTAACTAGAGAATACCGGGAACATAAAGCCATCCTCGACGCTATCGCCGCCCGGGATGCCAAGACAGCCGTGAACAATACCATCCAACACATTCGCAACCTGAGCAAGGAGCTGAATTCTTTCCTGGGTGTTCCGGAAGAGATGTTGAGAGAGCAGGAAGTACTATTTGGGTTGGTTGAAACCCATTAACGCTGGCACCTTCACCTGAGATGAAATATTACTAATAGGACTTACGCAGTTGGTGGGAGGATGGGTGTGTTTGGGTGGGTGTTGCCCGCCCAAACACACCCGATTTTCCCCTGAACTGCATAACTACTAACTAAATAGAAAGAACGCCGGTAATAATTGAATGCGTATGAAACATTAATCAGACCGGTGAAAAACCAGAATATTGGTCGATCTATCGAAAAAAGTACGAATACATTTCGGAAAAGAGGAGAAACTTATGCATACTGAATTGTTCCAATCCATGGCGCAAAGCATCATCGATGGCGATTCCGAGGTTGCAGCAGAGTTGGCGCAGCAATCCATCGCTCAAGGCATTGACCCGCTGGATGCCATCAACAAGGGCTTTGTGGTGGGAGTTAATCACGTCGGCGACGAGTTCAGCTGCGGGATGGCGTTTTTGCCCGAATTGGTGATGGCTGGAGAAGCGATGAAAACAGCAATCAATGTGCTCGAGCCAGAAATGACCAAGCGTGGCACAAAAAGGCAAGTCTATGGCAAGGTAGTGCTGGCAACAGTCGAGGGCGATATTCACGATATTGGCAAGACCTTGGTGGGAACGATGCTTTCGGCTTCGGGATTTCAGGTAGTCGACTTGGGTGTGAGTGTGCCGATTGGAACGATCGTCGCAAAGGCCCGCGAAATTGAGGCGGATATCGTGGCGGTAAGCGCCTTACTTACCACAACCATGGTCCGCCAAAGGGATGTGGTGGAAGCGCTGGACGATATGGGGTTACGTCCCAAGGTCAAAGTGATGGTAGGGGGGGCGCCGGTCACACGCCAGTGGGTAGAAGAGATCGGTGCGGATGGATACAGCGAGGATGCCATCGGCGCGGTAAACATCGCCAAACAGCTGATGGCTGTTTAAAGGAGCTGCGAGTGGTCGGACAAATTAAATCTATCAGCAATCCAGCTTTGAGTTTAAATATCCTCACTCCCGTCGATGTGGATAGAATCCACCATGCCACCCTTGAAATCATCGAGAAGGTTGGAGTCCGGTTTCCATCCCAAAAAGCACTCGACATTTGGGAAGCCCACGGGGCTCAAGTGGATCGCGATCGCTCGATCGTCAGGGCGCCTGGGGATCTTATCGAAGAGGCTTTGAAGCACGCTCCGCCGGCTTATACTTTAGCGGCCCGCCATGAAAGCCAGGATCTACCGCTAGATGGGAATCACGTCTTTGTAGGTACAGATGGATGCGGGGTAGAGGTGCTCGATCTGCAAACCGGTCAACGGCGCAGGTCCAATTTGCAAGATGTGATCGACATCGTCCGGATTTCAGATTGCTTAGAGGAGATCGCCTTTCACTGGGTAGCGGTTTCGGCGCAGGATTGCCCGCCAGAAACGCGCGGTTTGTACGAATTGAGCGCCATCTGGGAAAATTCCACCAAACACGCCCAAACCGAAAGCATTTACAGCGTGAAAGAAGCCCGGGCAGCGGTGGAAATGGCTGAAGCGATTGCCGGTGGTAAATCAGCGCTACGGCAGCGTCCCGTGCTTTCTATCATGCAATGCACCGCGCCACCTTTAGGACAGGATGGCGGCAGCCTGGAGGCTGCCTTAATCGCGGCTGAATCAGGATTGCCAGTAGGTTTTATGACCATGGCTGCCTGCCTGACAACCGGACCGGCCACCATGGCCGGCACCCTGGCGGTAGGCAACGCAGAGGTGATTAGCGCAACAGCCTTAATACAGCTGGCTTTCCCAGGTGCTCCAGTATTTTACGCGGCTGCCCAGACCGCCTCAGACTTGCGCACCGGCGCTTACACCGGAGGTGGACCTGAAGATTTTCTCTTCGGAGCAGCCACCAACGTGCTGTCAGATTTTTATAATATTCCTCTTTCGATGGGATCATTTGCAACTGGCGCCAAGCAGCCAAACTGGCGAGCTGGCATCGAA
>Ga0315552_1001322_pt1 | contig 14938 bp, 11 predicted proteins | sample SalMarSW160170MG_2_FD_203102 | JGI IMG/M metagenome (GOLD analysis project Ga0315552, IMG submission 203102) | Salt marsh sediment microbial communities from the Plum Island Ecosystem LTER, Massachusetts, United States - Salt Marsh Sediment SW1601-70 ...
CCTGGCCGATCTCGGGGAGGCGGTACGGCACAGTCTGGATCTCACGGTATACAACCGCGAGACCCTCGAGGCACTGGCCCGCCTGGATCTCCCGGGCAGCGCACCGGCTCGGCTGCATCTCAAGGTGGAAACCGGCACGGGGCGTCAGGGAATCCTGCCGGAGCAGGTCGAGGGTTTCGTCGAACAGCTTCAGGCCGTGCCGGAGGCCGGACTGGTGGGGCTATCCACCCATTTCGCCAATATCGAGGACACGCTGAATCACGACTATGCCCAGTCCCAACTCGATCGCTTTCAGCAAACGCTCAAGATTCTGGACGGTTTGAAGATGCGGCCTGAGTTTGTCCACACCGCGGCCACGGCGGCGGCGATCCTCTTCGACAAGACCCACTTCAACCTGGTTCGCGCCGGCATCGGCATCTACGGTCTTTGGCCCTCGCGGGAAACCTACCTCTCTACTCTTCTCGGGCACCGAACGGTTCCGGATCTGCGTCCCGTCCTCACCTGGAAAACACGGATCGTCCAGATCAAGAATCTTCCCGAGGGCAGCTACATCGGCTACGGCTGCACCTATCGGGCTACCCGCCCGATCCGTGTGGGGGTGCTCCCAGTCGGCTATGCCGACGGCTACGATCGCAAGCTGGGAAATGCCGCCTACGTGCTGATCCGGGGAAAGCGCGCGCCGGTGATCGGACGGATCTGCATGAATCTGACCATGGTGGACATCAGCGACATCCCCCTAGCGGGCCTGGAGGAAGAGGCCGTGCTTCTGGGAAGTGACGGGGAGGAACGCATCAGCGCCGAGACCATGGCCGAGTGGGCCGGCACGATCAACTATGAGATCGTCACCCGCATCAGTCCCCTGCTGCCGCGGAAGGTGGTTCGAATCGCATAATACCGCCGGGGCGGTAGCGTGTAGGAAGTGGTAGTCTTCAGGCGGCGCTTTAGGTCATCGCATACCGTAGCGGCGGCGTGTGCACGAATCACCTGCTGCTTGAACCGGCCGGAACATCTGCTGTAGTGTCCAGTATATGCGACGGCTTTTCACCACGCAACCTCGTGTTTCAAAGAGCAATTTCCCGCCGAATCCATTTGCCTCGCTACTGTAAATTTCAGTATATACAAGCCATGGAAACCGCGATCATGGGTCTGCCCGGCGCGGGCAAGACCACGTTTTTTAATGCCCTCAGCGAAAGGGAATCCGGCGAGTCGGGTTACAGGGGTGGAGCTCGCAAAGCGAGCAAGGCGAATATTGCTGATGTTCAGGTTCCCGATGAGAGGGTCGAACGTCTCTACGATCTGTTCAGACCGAAGAAGAAGGCTCTGGCCACGGTGTGCTTCAAAGATCTCCAGCTCGAGTTTACCAATGGAAGGGGTATTGCTGCGGCGTGGTTGGCGGAGCTGCGTTCCGTCGATGCCCTCACCCTGGTCATCAGAGCGTTCGAGGACCAAACAGTGGCCCATCCCTTGGGCGAGGTAAACCCCGTACGGGATTTCAATCATCTTCTGGACGCTCTCGTGTTCAGCGATTACGAAGTGGCGGAGAAGAGGGTCGAACGACTGGTCAAAGAGGGGAAGAAGGGGGAGCGGGAACACCAGCGGCTGGTGAAGATCTGCGAGCATTTGGAACAGGGGCGGCTACTCGGGCAGGGCTTTTTCACCCCCGAGGATCGAAGCTTGTTTTCCGGTTTCGCATTTCTCACCGCCAAACCGCTGATCGTCGTTGCCAATACCGGAGAGCAAACCGCGGATACCCGGGCTTTGGAACAGGCGGTAGCGACTAAAGGTCTGACCTTGTTTCACATCCAGGGTAAAGCGGAAATGGAGATCGCCCAGCTCGATCCTGACGAGCAGACCGAGTTTCTCGAACATCTGGGGATCGACGAAGCAGTGAAAAACCGGTTCCTACGCACGATTTACGCCGAGCTCAATCTGGTCAGCTTTCTCACCGCCGGAGAGGATGAGGTTCGGGCCTGGAGCATTCCCCGGGATACTCCAGCGATGCGGGCAGCCGGTAAGATCCACTCGGACCTGGAAAGGGGTTTTATTCGTGCCGAGGTGGTGGAGTGGAGCAAACTGCTGGAGGCGGGCGGTTTCAAAGAGGCCAAGCGCTGCGGGGTGATGCGGCTCGAGGGTAAAGAATATCCGATCAAAGACGGCGACGTGCTCACGATCCGCTTCAATGTTTGAAATGCGGTTGAGGGTTCCTGATCCCTACTCCAATCCCACGAACACCTTGATGTACTGAAGACGCTCGTAGTATTCGGGTTTCTCGCTGACCTCCATGGACATCTTGCCGCGGAACTCTTCGATCTTCCCGTACCCGTGCTCATCCATCCAGGCGGAAAGCTCATCGCTCATTTCTTTGATCCGCCCCAATCCCTTCTGGTAGAGATTCGAACAGACCTGAACGACCTGGGCTCCGGCCAACAGCTGTTTGATCACGGCCTTTCCGTCGTGGATTCCCGTGGAAGCGGCCAGTTCGCAGCCGACCTGGGTGGAAAGGATGGCCACCCAGCGCAGGGGAACGTAGATCTCGTCGGGCGAGCTCAGATGATAGCCCGGAGTAAGCTCCAACTTCTCGATGTCGATGTCCAGCTGGTAGAAGCGGTTGAACAGCACCAGGGCTGCGGCGCCGGCGTGGCGCAGCTCGCGAGTGATCCGGGGAAGGGATGTGAAATAGGGGCCGATCTTGGCTGCGATCGGAAGCTCGACCTTGCGGCGGACCCCCTCGACGATTCGCACATAGGTCCTCTCGATCTCTTCCGCACCGTGGTCGGGGTCCGTTGGCAGGATGGCGATGTTCAGCTCGATCCCGTCCGCACCGGCTGCGGCGATTTCGGCGGCATAGCTGTTCCACCACTTAGGGGTAATGCAGTTCAGGCTGGCGATCACGGGAATCTTGACGGCCTTCTTGGCATCTCTGATGAGCTTGAGGTACTCGTCCTGCCCCAGCCGCATGCCCATCTGCCGGACATAGTCGAAAGCCTCCGGATGGGGATAGGGCCAGGAGTCCTCTTCGATCTCCTCGGTTTGGGCTTCGATCTGCTCCTCGAACAGGGATTTCAAGACCACAGCCCCGGCTCCCGAATCCTCGCAGCGCTTGATCTTCTCCACGGTGTTGGTCAGGCTCGAGCTGGATACAATGATCGGACTGCTCAGCTGCATGCCCATATAGGTTACGGATAGATCGGTCATGGGACCTCCTCCTCGCTCTTTTTTCTCACAGCGGGGCTGCGCGACCTCGCTCTTCGCGACTGCAAAGTCCTGCGAGCGTCGGGGCAAATCTTGCCCTTTTTGCGGCAAATTGTCAAAGCGTCCTGCTCAGTCAGCCGTGCAGTCGCAGATTCGCCCTCCCGTGATCTGCCGAAGTTGCTCGAAGTTCATCGGCACTCCGGAGCTGTCGGTACCTGCTGCGGGGTAGATGGTATCGTAGTTTTGCAGGCTGACATCGAGCAGGATTTCGATCCCCTCTACCCCGAAGGGACACACACCTCCAGGTTGAAAACCCGTGGCGGCATAGGTTTCCTCCGCATTGGCCATGCGGGTCTTGGCTCCGAGCGCCGCCTTGAGCTTGGCGTTCGCTACTTTTCGATCCCCCGGACAGACAACCATGAAGAAGCGCCCGTCCTTGGCCACAAACAGGAGGCTCTTGGCGATGTTGCCGACCTCCACTCCGAGTTTTTCAGCTGCCAGCACCGCGGTCGGCGTGCTGCCCGGCTCGAATTCGATGGCTTGTAGATCGTGGCGCTCCAATACTGCTCGTACTTTTTCCGGTATCATGGATCCTGATGCTGCTATGACAGAGACGTAATTTCCTCCCGAACCCGGGCGAATCCGGGCTTGAGGATATCGTAGATGATGCGGATGCGCTCATCGTAATGGACGAAGGCGGATTTCATGGCGTTGATGGTGATCTTCTCGAGATCCCGAAGATCTAGGTTGTAGTGATTCACCGCCAGCAAAAGCTCTTTGCCCGTCGTGGTTTCGCTCATCAGGCGGTTGTCGGTGCAGAGAACCACGCGGAAGTCATTGCGGTAGTATATCGGGAAGGGATGTTCGTCCAGGGTTGCCGCCGCCCCGGTGTGGATGTTGGAGGACAGGCACATCTCCATGGGAATTCGCTTGTCCCGGATGAAATGAGCCAGGGAACCCATCTTCTCGATCCGCGTGCCCTGGATCGACATATCCTCCAGCAGGCGGGTGGCGTGCCCGATCCGGTGCGCGCCGCAGTACTGGATCGCCTGCCAAATCGATTCCATACCGAAGGCTTCCCCCGCATGGATGGTGATGTTGAAGTTCATGCGACGGATGAACTCGAAGGCGTCGAGATGCTTCTTCGGCGGGTGACCGTATTCGTCTCCGGCCAGATCAAATCCCACCACCCCTTTTTCACGAAAGGCGACGGCCAGCTCCGCCGTCTCCAGACTTACGGTCTGATCCCTCATGGCACAGAGGATCAGGCCGTACTGTATGCCGGTCTTTTCTTTTCCCGCTTCCAAACCCCGTAAAACCGACTGCACCACCTTTTCCAGATTGAGGTTGCCGTGGAGGTGAAGAACCGGGGCGAATCGAACTTCCACATAGACTACGTTGTCTGCGGCAAGGTCTTCCAGAGTCTCGCGGGCGACCCGTTCCAGGGCTTCCTCCGTCTGCATCACCGAGAGCACGGTAGCGAATCCCTCCAGGTACAGGCCCAGGTTCTTGCGATCCGCGCCTCGGTGGAACCAATCCGCCAGTTTGTCCGCATTCGTCTCCGGGAGCTTGATCTTGTATTTGTTCGCAAGCTCGATAATCGTGCGCGGCCGCACGCCCCCGTCCAGATGGTCGTGGAGCTCGACTTTGGGAAGCCGCTTGATCATTTCCTCAGTAACCATGGCGTCATTTTACCGACAGCAGGGAAGATACACAAGGCGGTGACCGGTGTGCTGTTGCTGCCCCCAATGCCTATGGCACGCAGATAGCCAGGAAGGATCTCGGCAGATTCAGCGCAGCAGAGAGGTGAGATAAGGGATGCCGATGAAGGTGCCCAGGGAGCTTCCGATGCTGGAGAACAGAAAGACCAGGAGGATGTGGGTGATTCGATTGCGGAAGAACCCTCGAAAACTGAGCAGATCCTCGGGGAGGTTTTCGAAATCCGTGACCCGAGGTTTGCGCAGGGCGGCTTCGATGATGCCGGTAACCAGGCCGACTCCTATTGTCGGATTCAGGGAGGTGATCGGAGCGCCCAGAAAGGCCGCAGCGATCGTAAGGGGGTGGGCCAGGGCCAGGAGGGAGCCGATAGCCGAAAGCGTACCGTTGACCAGGATCCACTTCCACATCATGGACAGGCTCAAGCTCCAACCGGACCGGAAGAAGCCGGCTACGATCAGTCCGACGATAACTGCCGGAACCAGGTAGGGAAGAATCCGGGAGATCTTTTTTCGCGGAGGAATTGTCTCGAGAGAGGCCGTGTCGTTTTCCAGTGTACCGGCTTCCAGTGCCTGCAAATTCTCAATGATTCCCTGAACGTGACCCGCTCCGATCACCGCAACGATCTTATTGCCAACCGCGTTGTACAGCCGGGTGGCCAGATATCGATCCCGTTCATCGATCAGTACTTCCTTCACCGACGGCAGGAAAGACGAGAGTTCTTCCATCATATTCTGAAAGGCGCTCCTGTTTTTCAGTCTCTCGATCTCCTCGGCGTCGAGTTTTTCCCGCGTGAAGACGGAGCTGAGCATGGCGGCGAGCATCTTGTTTTTACCCCAGAAGCTGGAGTGCGCCCAGGCTCGACGAAGCGTGATCTGAATATCCCGGTCACAGAAACTGAAGGCTATGCCCTGTTCCTGGCACACCTGTACGGCTGTGAGCATCTCCTCTCCGGGGGATACGCCGATCTCGATGCCTAGGCGACGCTGAAACGATGAAAGAACGAGATTGGCCAGAAGCAGGAAGCCCTTTCGCTCTCTCAGCACCTGTCCGATATTCAGACTCTGCCAGTGCTGTTTCTTTATCAGGGAGTTGTAGCGCGTTTCGTCGATCTCGATACAGACCCGCTCCGGTTCTTCCTCCAGGATGACCTCCCGCACCTCGTCCACGCTCGCTCTGGAAACGTGGGCTGTGCCCACCAGGATGAAGTCCCTGTCGCCGATCTGCAGGCGGGTGATGGTTTCGCTGTCCGGTTTGCTGTCCGGCTCGCCCTGGTTTGAATGCCCGGTATTTTCTGTTTTCATCGAGTTGTCCTGATCTGTGTAGGTTAGAATGTGTCAGTTTCCGGGGTAAAAAACAAGGTGTCAGTCCTAGTCCTGTGAGTCCTGGTACCCGTAACGGTGAAGCAGCTCCTCGGCGATTCTCTTCTCCGGAAGATCCCGCCGGTCGATTTCCGTGACCAGGAGCAGGTAGCGCAGGGCCGTCTCGAGTCTGTCTTCCAGCAACATACGGGATGCGATGAAGAACAGCATCTGTCCCCGCTTTAGCTTATTCTTCTCTTTGTTGGCCGCCTCTACTGTTCGCGGCTCCAGGGCCGGATCTAGAAAATAGCGGGCGATCAATGTGGGCCAGCCGCCTTCCGGGAAATCCCCCATTTGCTCACCCAGATAGGCCTTGGCTCGTTCCTGCTCGCCAAGCTGCATCCAGCTGAGTGCGGCCAGAAGGGCATAGGAGGGTTCCTCCGGCTCGTGAAGGTAGGCCTGTTGGAACGCTTCGGCGGCGGGTTGCCAATTTTCTTCGAGATAGTGCAGGACTGCAAGCGGCGCATAGGCGAAGATGTACTCGGGATTGAGCTGGAGGACCCGCTGGTAGTCGGCGATCGCCTCGGATCGTTGATCCAGTCGATCGTACAGGCCGGCCCGGTAGACGTAAGGAAGGAAGAGATCCGGATCGATCCCGATCGCCCGACTGAAATCCAGTTCCGCATCCTTGAGCCGCCGAAGCTGCAGATACTGTCTGCCCCGGTCGATATAATTCCAATAGAACTCGGGATCCAGTTCGATCGCCCTGCTTAGATCCTGAACAGCTCCTTCTCCGTTTTTCAGCGCAGCCCGGGCACGGCCACGATCGGCGAAGTTCAAAGCGTCCCCCGGATCAGCCTCGATAGCCCTGTCCAGGATTTCGATCGCCTCCGCGTATTTTTCCTGATTCAGAAGCACCACTCCAAGCCCACGCAAGGCCGCCGGTTCCGTCGGATCCGCTACCAGAGCACTCTGAAACAAATCCGCCGCCTGATCGTACTGCCCGGCATCCAGGTGAAGGGTTCCCAAGCTTGCAAGGACCGTGGGATTGGCTTCATCGATTTCCAAAGCTTGTTCAAGAAGCTGCCGCTCCCTGTCCGGATGGCCTGTAACTCTCTCCAGATAGCTGAGGGTGACAAGCACCTCGATGGTAGGTCCCGACTTGTCGATCAGCAGTTCAAGCTCGTTTCGTGCTTCCTCCGGGTAACCTGCAGCCAGCAGCAGACGGGCGAGCAGCAGCCGATCGGCCGGCGTGTCCGGAAATGACCGCAGGTAGTCCCGATACTTCTGAAGGGCGGTCCCAGGATCTCCAGCTTCTATGAATTCTTGGATCTGTTGATAGGGAGGTGGTTGTGCCGCCTCCGTGGTTTTCGGAACAGCGGCGCATCCGGAGAGATAGACGACCAGGATGAGAATACCGGCGGCGCAGCTCAAGCGCAGCAACGATGTTGAACCTTTGCTACCACGGTGATAGAATGAATCTTCCATGAAACGTAAGCTTTCCCCAATATACTATATTATTCCCGTAGTCTATATCGGCGTTATCCTTTTTTTTGTATTCATGCAGTTTCTGGCCAGGGAGGAGTTTGCAGAAAAAGTCGGGAGTCTTTCCGTGTCGGGGGTGTATGCAAAAACCCTGGGAGGCGCCCAACGTATGCGTCATCTGGAGGTGCAGTTCCACGATCTGCGGATGGAGTTTTCTCCATCTTCCAATGCGATCGCCGGATTCGGTGCGACCCGGGAAAAGAAGCTTTCCCTGGAGTCCCTCAGTCAATTCCCCGACGGCTTTGAGCTCGCCTTGACCGATGAGCTAAGCCTGCGCTTCACGGTCGAAGGAGTTGCGGGCGACCGGGTCGTGATCACGCCGATCATTCCACCTCAGCTTCAAGGTATGAGAACCCTCTCTCTTCCCTTCAGTTCTATTGACGGTGCCTTTGCTGCGGTGAAAGGAATTCCGGTACTGGTCCAAAGCGGACCGGGGGGTACGATTTACGCGTCACTGAGAAGCGGATCACAGATCGATATGGAGAAGGGAAGATTTATCCTGGACACGGAAGCCGAAGGAACCGGCAACTCGATTATACTCGAGCGGGTTTTCGAGCAAGCAGATCCATATTTGTACTGGTTTTCTCGCGATTTCCCACTCGTAGATCAGGAGCGGTTCGCTGCAAAGGTCGAATCTTATCTCAACGGAGCTTACCGGTACTGGAGCGGAGTGTTCGTCAGCAATCCCGGCAGCCGGGCTTTGATCGGAGAGCTCGGGATCTCCCTGATCTCCGAGGCGATCAAGCGGGGTGAGTATCGCAGGACCTTAGCCGTGCTGTCGCGAAATCTGCGTCAGCTGCTTGCCGAAAATGCGGACAATCCGGAGCTGTACAACAGCGCGGCTTATTTGGGCAATCTCTCGTCTTTTCTGGCCGCACGTCAGGACAGTGCGGCCCAGGAGATCCAGAGGATCACCGGTTTGATCACGGCAGCCGATCTGGCGGTTTTCGAAACACCCCGGTTGTTGCGATTCATTCTCAATCATGCTCCCTTTTCTCTGGTTGAGGAAGTACTGCGCCTGGCCGACAGTGTTCAGCTGGAAACAGCGGATGTGGCTACCCTGATTCATCTCGTCAATACATATTTGGAGGCGGTTGAGTATCTGGATGTGGCGGAGGCTACCTCTGCAAGGATATCCGAAATCATCGATCGCTTTATTCTCCCGGCGATCGCCAAGACGCCTCAAGGACTCTTTTTGAGCATATCGTCGACGGGGCAGGTCTCGGAAGCCGATATCTACGAGTCGGTTCTCACGGGCAATACGTTGATAAAAGCCGGCAGTGCCCTGTCCAGAGGCTCCTACGCGGCTATCGGCCGAACCCTCATCTATTCGGCATTGGATCTGGCTGATACGGAGGGGTTTCTGCCGAGCCGGGTTCGGATTCAAAACGGGAAAGTCGAGCCGGCCGGAGATACGATATCTCCGCAATCGATCTACGATTTCCTGCCTGGCTCAGACTACACTCCCAAGGAATATCCCCTGTACGCCTACCTGTATCCGGGAAGTTGGGTATGGACGGTTTCCCGCATAATGGAGGTGAAAATCGACGATGCCCAGTATCGATTTGTGTTCTCCTTCCCGGTCGGTGATACCCATTATCTGCTGATCCAGGGGATTCGACCGCTGTCATCCATGATCATGCACGGGATTCCCTGGAAACCGGATCCCGAGTATTTCCGCTACACCGATGGCTGGTCGTACGATGAAGCGACGCAAACCCTGTACGTGAAGCTGACCCACCGCCTCGAAAGCGAAGAGCTGGTGCTGAACTACTGAATCGCCTCGATCAGTTTTTTCGTCAGCTCCGCCGTGCCGTCCGGGCTGCCCGTTGGCCTGGCCTGGTGTGGACAGGTTCCTGAGGTAATCACCAGACCGTCCTGGACCACTCCGGTACCGTCGTAGATGCCCTCCGGAATGAGGGGGGAGCCCATACGCGTAGCGCTTGCCGTTCAACAGGCCGGCGCGGGCCTGGAGGATTGCTGCCGCGTGCCCGCCCCCCATCAAAGAGTGGCTCCTACTTCGGTGGAACGTTGGAGTTGAAACAGTCCCGGTAGATGCGCCAGGAGCCGTCTTCCTGCCGCCGGAAGAGGGTGAGGAACTTGCCGTCGACACTCACCTTGTTGTTATTGATCGTCCTGTCCGAGGTGTAGGTGCCGCGACAGTAGGCGAACTCCCCGATGATGACCATTTCTTCAACGTTGATGTTCATCGTGTGGATCTTCATCATCGAAAAAGCTTTCGGGTACACCTCGTCCAACACCTTCTTCGGTCGTGCCGCGGTATCCGGCGGCAGCTGGATCCCGTTCTCGTCCCAGAGGGACAGCCACAGGGCGGCGTCTCCAGTTGTTGCCGCTTTGGCGTAGTTCTTCCAGATCTCCTGGATCGCCGCCATGTCGGCCTCTTCTCTACCCTTCTGTACTGTGGCGCAACTTCCCAGGAACAGAACTGCACCTGTCAGCAGCACAAAAAGCACGCGAACCACCATCTTACCCATTTTTTTCTCCTCCTCATACCGATTGTGTTGCCCGGAGTGGGAATGCCAAAACCGCTTTTATAGATTCATCACGGTACCTGTCGTGCCGCAATCCACTCCAACTGTTATAAATGCTAACGGTTGTCCTTACCCAATGATGCCATAACAGCCTAACTGACTATCGTTTCAAAAACGTTTCAAGAGCTTGTCCCGTGCGACAGTTTCCGGCTAAAATCGTTTAGAATTAGCATGAAGTGCAGCGCCTCGCTGCTACAGCGCATCCTACCTCTGAAGCTGAACAGCGAAGGACGGGCGTGTGTACAGGCTGAAAATATATTTGCTTGGACCGCCGAGGGTTGAGCTCGCGGATGCCGTGCTCTGCTTTCCGCGGCGCAAAGTCCTTGCTCTCCTCGCCTATCTCGCCATGACCGCCACAAGCCACAGCCGAGATGTCCTCGCCGAGCTGTTGTACCCAAGGACTGACCGAGCTCACGCCCGCGCGAACCTGCGCCAGACGATTTCCCATCTCCAGAGCATCCTCGGCAAAGATTGGCTGATAACGGACAGGAACGGGGTCTGTCTGCCCCCTACACGCCAGTGGTGGATTGACGTCGATGCCTACCGCCGACTGGTCAAACAGGCGGCGATGTCAGACAATGGCGCTCCGCTGCTGCGTCGTGCGGCGAGGCTATATCGGGGGGAGTTCCTCTCCGGATTCTACCTGAGAGACAGCCCAGCCTTCGAGGACTGGCAGCTCTTTCAGGCCGAAGACCTCAGGCAGGAACAAGCAAATGTGCTTGCGCGTCTGGTTGAGGACCATCAGCTTCGCGGAAAATACTGGCAGGCTCTGGCCTGCTGCCGCAGCTGTTTGGAGCTGGATCCTCTGGATGAGGCAGTCCACCGTCGGCTGATGAGCATTTACGCTCTTTGCGGAATGTGGACCTCGGCGCTGAAGCAGTACATCCGCTGCCGCACTATACTGGATAGAGAACTTGGCGAAATCCCGGAAGCCGAAACTGAATCGCTGTATGCCGAAATTCTACGGCGCCGCCCTCGCCCCTACAAATCGGGGCCGCTCAGGAATGGGGCTTCCCTGCTGCTTGGGCGGGAAGAGGCACTACCGGCCCAACCCCTTCCGCGATTGCGCGGTCGGGCAACTGGCGGTTTGTATGCGGCATCTCTGGTGGGCCGCGAGACGGAGCTCAAGGCGATTTGTGAGCTCCTGATGGATCCGGGAGTGAAGATCTTCACGCTGACAGGGCCCGGTGGTACGGGTAAGACTAGCCTGGCTCTGCACGCGGCTGCCCAGCTTCCGGACAGGTTTGCGGATGGAGTATTTTTCGTCGATCTGGCGGCAGTGCGGGATCCCGACGCTGTGGTGCCGGCCATCGCCATGGCGCTTGAACTGCGCGAACCGACAGGGCGGGCACAATCCCTGGCGGAAGTCCTTAGTGCATTTCTCATCGGTCGCCGCGCTCTTCTAGTGCTGGACAACTTCGAACAGGTCAAATCCGCGGCCGGGCAGATCGCGGAGATCCTTGACGCTGCCGCTGACTGCAAGACCCTCGTCACCAGCCGGGAGTGCGTTCACTTTCCGGGCGATCATATGTTCCCCGTTCCACCGCTAAGCCTCCCCGATGCAGACAATTGCTACGCGGGCGTTGAACGCTCCGAAGCAGCTCGCCTGTTCGCAGCGAGGGCTGCTGCGGTGCGGCCCGGTTTTGCTTTGTGCGAAGAAAATGCCAATGCCGTGGCGGAGATCTGTCGACGATTGGACGGTCTGCCTTTGGCCATCGAGTTGGCCGCCTCCCGCCTGCGTGTCCTTGCCCTCGTGGACTTGGTGACCAGGCTCACAGACCGGCTGCAGCTCCTCAGGGGGGAACCGGCGGATTTGCCGGCACGGCAGTGTAACCTGCAGGCCACCCTCGACTGGAGCTACGAGCTTCTGAGTCCGGAGGAGAAGCGGCTGTTTGTCAGCCTGGCCGTGTTCAGCGGCGGCTTTTCTGTGCATGCCGCCGAACAGGTATGCAGGGAGCCGGGACACAGGACGGACGTCGTGGAGCAGCTGGCATCCCTGGTGGACAAGAGCCTGTTGATTCGGGAGGAGGTCAAGGAGCAGGCCCGGCTGCGGATGCTGGAGACCATACACGAGTATTGCCGACTGCACTTCGGAGATAGGCAGGAGGCGGAGATTGTCCGGGAGCGCCACGCCGGCTACTTTCTGGAGTTCGCCGAAGGGGCCGCGGCCGAGCTGCGCGGTCCGGAGCAGATGATCTGGATGGAACGACTGGAAATGGAGAACAGCAACCTCCAGGAGGCGATGTCCTGGTTTCTCGCCCGCGGCAGAATCGGAGAAGCCCTGCGTTTCGGTGTGGCTCTGCGTTGGTTCTGGTACCGGTCCGGACACTTCAGTTACGGCAGGAGGCATTTGGAGCAGGCCCTTTCTGCTGCCCCGGAAGCCACGGTGCTGCGCGAGCGTGCATTGCACACGCTGGGCTGGCTCGAGTTCGTACAGGGTATTTGGACACAAGCACGCCTCTTGTACAAGGATGGCCTGCATCTGGCTCGTCGGCTTAGAGACCGTGAAGGGGAGTGCCTGCTTTTGTCCCATCTCGGCGTCGCCGAGCGATGGCTCGGTCGATGGAATTACGGAACGGCCCACGTAGAACAGGCCGTGCGTCTGGCCAGGCGTCTGGGTTACCCGGAGCTCCTGGGAAATGCCCTGATCTGGGCCTACGGTACCACCGGGGGACGCTTCGAAGGCAGAGCTCCGCAGGCAGAGCTCACGGAGGCTGTGGCCCTTTGCCGGCGGGCTGGGGATCTATGGGGAGTCTCATCAGCCCTAAATGGGCTGGGGGATCTCTACCGAGAGCTTGGCGACTGGCAGCAAGCACGTCCCCCGTACGAAGAAGCTCTGACCGGGTTTCGGGAACTCAACGATCGCTGGATGACTGCCTGGACCCTGGAAGGACTAGGCCGGGCAGCCCGCCTGGCGGGCGAGCACCGTAAGGCTGGGCGCTGCTTCCGGGAAGCCCTCGAGCTCTTTCAACTGCTCGGCGATCGGGGCAATACTGCTTTGATGCTCAACCGGCTGGCCCTATTGGCTCGTGCCCAAGGTAACCACAACCGGGCCGCCTGCCTGCTGGCGGCCTCTGCAAACATACAAACCTCTCTGCTCGGCCCCGAGGCAGCCCAACGCCTGCAGCAGGAGATGGAACTGGCTGCGGCGGCGGCCGAGTACAAAAATATTTACGCCGCCAGCTGGGTCCGCGGCCAGACTATGGGCCTGGAGCGGGCGATCGGTTTCGCGCGAGCCGGTGCCAAGGTGCGACGAACCGTACCTGCTGCCGATTCCGCTCGCGACAGAAGACCCGTGTAGATATTGATCGAACATGGGGGCTCCTCCTCTGTACATGAATCCGTAGTCCCGGCTTGCAGATAGCAGCAGTTGCCGTTACGCATCTCTATTCTTACATTGGAGGTATGAGCGACAAAACTGCAATACTGGATGTCAACGGCGCAAATTGCGCCTCTTGCGTATATGCCATAGAGCACCTGGGAAGAAAAATCCAGGGAGTTACGGACATAAAGGTGGATGCGGCACATCAGGAGATCCATGTGCGGTATGAGGGAAACCCCGGTTCACTGGAACGGATCAGCGAAGTTGTGCGCCGTCTGGGCTATGACGCCAAAGTGCGTTGGGAGAGCGTGCAATAAGCACCCGCATTCCGCGAGGCTGTTGCCAGACTGCTGCTCAGCCAATATACTTTCTGTCCGGACAGCGGGCTATGAGAAAACCACCGGAACGGACACTTCTGCGCCTTCTCCATCACAACTGGAACAGGAGAACTCTCAGTAGTGTCTCCTACATCTGTGAACACTTTCTGTTCAGGGGCTGCTTCAGCGATATAGAGGTGGTCGGTCTGGAGCGCATACTGGAAAAGGTCAGGGCCGGGACGCGGTTGATCTTCATTCCCGATCACCAGAGCGAGTATGATTGGCTGCTGCTGCAGAGCAAGCTGTTCCTGAACGACATCCGGACCGTGATACAAGCCGGGGACAATCTGTTCATCGGGCCTCTTGACCCGATCTTGCGCGGCTGCGGCGCGTTCATGAGTGTTCGGAACAAACACTCTTTCTACTCCGGTCACTGGCTGTACAATCTCTTGGCAAAATATGCGGGGAAACGGCCGATCGTGATCGATCGGGACAGCTACAACAGGTTGTACGTGAAACAGCTGAAGCGTATTTTCGGCCGGGAACGGTACAACCTGCTCGTATTTCCCGGCTACGAAACCGATCCGTATTCCGGAATAGTCAAGTACGGCCGTTCGTACAGCGGGATGTTTAATCCGCTGTCACCGTACGTGTTTATCATTGTTTCCAAGGTTTTGAGGGAGTTGGGGATTAGGAATGCCGAATATATACCGGTGTCCGTATCCTACGAGCGAGTGCCCGAAGACGTGTTGTTTCGGGAGTTCCGTGCCAAGACCCATAGACCGGCGATGGCGAAGTACATCTACGACCACTACTACACATTTTTCAAGGCTCCCTATTCCAAGGAACTCCGTCAGGAAAAATCACGGGTTTGCATAAAGTTCGGAGAGGGGATTCCCACGGATTTCCGCGGCCGGGCCAGAGAGTTTGCCGAGACCGTGCGCTACGAAATAGCCAAGCTCACCCGCGTATACGAGACCGCCCTGATCTTTC
>Ga0315552_1001323_pt1 | contig 14932 bp, 8 predicted proteins | sample SalMarSW160170MG_2_FD_203102 | JGI IMG/M metagenome (GOLD analysis project Ga0315552, IMG submission 203102) | Salt marsh sediment microbial communities from the Plum Island Ecosystem LTER, Massachusetts, United States - Salt Marsh Sediment SW1601-70 ...
CCTTCTTTTTTCCGCTCTTATCCGGGAAAGGTGGAATTGGTGGGATGGTATCTTTCCAGGTTTTTATCTCCTCAAGGATCACTTCGATGGCTTTATCCATCTGATCATCCTGTCCTTCATACAATTTTACGGGATCATTTTCTACGATAATATCTGGAGTAACGCCTTCCCCTTCAATAACAAACCCGCTACCATCCTTAGCGTATGGTCCGAACGACGGTGTGATCAGAGACCCGCCATCGATCAATGGTTGAGCGCCGCTATACCCGACAACGCCACCCCACGATCTTGTACCGATGGTTTTACCCAGTTCAAGCACCTGGAAACGATAGGGAAACAGATCACCATCCGATGCGGAATATTTGTCCATCAGTGTTACTTTGGGGCCGAGGTGCATTCCTCCCGGGCTTGTTGCACCTTCTTTCCAACCGGTGGAATAGTTAAAATAGGTGATTTCCCGCATCAACCGTTCGATGATCATTGGCGAGACATTCCCTCCGCCATTTCCCCTTACATCGATGATCAATCCTTTTTTGCTCAACTGGGGGTAGAAATGCTTTACGAATTCATTCAAACCGGCAACACCCATATCCGGAATATGGATATAACCGATCTGGCCATTGGTCTTCTCATCCACGTATTTGATGTTATCCTGTACCCAGTTATAATAATAAAGGTCACTCTCATCACGGACAGGTTTAACCAGGACATCACGGCTTCCATCGGTTGCCGGCTTGTTATTCACTGTCAGCATTACTTCTTTACCCGGTTTCCCGATAAGCAGGGAGTATATATCCTCGACTTCGTTTGTTGGTTTCCCATCGACAGCCAGGATATAATCTCCCTCATTTACATTCACTCCGATCTCTTTCAGGGGTGATCTCAGTTGATCACTCCAGTTGGCACCATCGAGAATCTGGTCGATTTTAAAGTATCCTGATTTATCTTTGGAAAGTTTTGCCCCCAGCAGGCCCATGGGTATTCTTTCGGGCATGGGCCTTTCTCCGTTGTTCACGTAGGCATGACCGACACTCAGTTCACCGACCATCTCCCCGATAATATATGCCAGATCGGAGCGGTGGGCAACATGCGGGACAAGCACTCCGTATTTTTCACGCATGGCTTCCCAATCCACTCCATGCATATTCGGGGCGTAAAAGAAATCACGCATGTGACGCCAGCTCTCATCAAACATCTGAGCCCACTCATCCTTAAGATCAACATACACTTTCATGTCTGAAAGATCCATTGGTTCGGATATCTTAACCGGCCCGGATGGAGTATTCATTACCTCGTATTGTCTGCCCATTCGAATCAGCATTTTTTTCCCATTCGATGAGATGGTATATTGAACATTGGTACCGAGTTCAGTCTCTTTTTTGGCTTTGAGGTCATACATTTTCATTTTGGTACCGCGGGTATCCGATGACCGGACACTGTAGTAGATTTTCCCTTCCAGACCGACTACGGAGAAATAGTTTGCAGCATCAACCGGTAAAGAAATAATTCGCTCCTGAATGCCATCGATATCCACTTTCATGCTCTTTTCCTCTTTTTCTTTTCCATTTTCATTTTCTGGTTTCTTCTCCTCTCCAAATTTCACCTCATCATTTTCCAGTGCAAAGGGTGAGGGTGTATCTTTAGCAAGGGTAGCCAGGTATATTTTACTCATATCCCGATAGGCATGATTCCATTCCGTGTTGCTGTAAATGGGATTGAAATCCCTTGCCGAAGTAAAGATCAGGTATTTCCCATCGGAGCTGAAGCTTGGATTGGTGGAGTTATACCATCCTTCCGTAACCTCATATACTTTTTTCGTTTCGAGGTTGTACAACCGCACTTTGTTAAAATCCCTTTCCTGTTTACTATAGGTGATCCATTTGCTGTCAGGGGACCAGTTAAAGGCAAAATAGGGAGACCAGTCAGAATGATCCACCTGTGTAACCTTTTTCGATTCCACATCCACATACTGCAACCTCATCTTCTTATCGTTAAACAGGATCTTCTTTCCATCCGGTGACCATTCATACCCGAAAATATAGGTATTGGTATTTTGGGTAAGCTGCACAGGTGATTCACTGCCGTCGTGCTTCACCATGTAAAGTTCAAATTCTCCGGTTTTATCGGATATGTAAGCAATGTATTTCCCATCCGGTGAAAAATCAGCATTGTGTTCATGAACACCCGATGTTTCTGTCAGGTTGAGTGTTATTCCATGTTGTGCAGGTACGGAGAAAATGTCACCCCGTGCACTGAAGACCACCCGTTCTCCGTTGGGAGAAAGATCGCCGTTACGAATGTTTTCGCTGGCATCCTTGATCTCGTTGCGTGCAAAGATTTGATCATCGGCAATCGTAATGGTTATTTTGGTTGTTTCCCCGGAGTTAACATCGTATTTGTAGATGAATCCACCTTTTTCAAATACGATAAAATCGTTTGAACAAGAGGGGAATTTAATATCATAATCTGTGAAATTGGTCACTTTTCGTGTCTCTTTGCTCTCCAGGTTGTATTCAAAAAGATTCATGGTCCGATCACGATCCGAAAGGAAATAGATCTTATTGTCGATCCACATCGGGATAATATCCTGGACGTCGTTATCGGTGATTGGTTCGACAGATTTTGTGTTGAAGTCGAATATTCTGATATCATCAGCCATTCCTCCCCGGTAGTATTTCCAGGTTCTGAATTCCCGGAAGACCCAGTTAAAAGCCAGTTTTGTACCATCCGGAGAGAAGGAGCAGAATCCTCCGTCGGCCAGGGGTATTTCACGGGATAATCCCCCTTCTCTGGATACCAGGAACAGTTGTCCACGGAAGGAATTAAAGGATTGTTTTCTGGAACGAAAAATGATATCCTTTCCGTCGGGGGTCCATCCGATAACCAGGTTATTTGGTCCCATCCGGTCACCAATATCGTCACGTCCCAACGTGGCAGTATAGGTTAATCGTTGCGGAACACCACCTTCTGCCGGTATGATAAACACTTCGGTGTTTCCGTCATATTGCCCGGTAAAAGCGATGTGCTTCCCATCGGGAGAAAACCTCGGGAACATCTCATAACCGTTATGGGTGGTCAGTTTCCGGGCCAGTCCGCCGTTGCTGTTTACACTATATAGATCTCCACCATAGGAAAAGACGATCTGGTCACCGTGAATGGAAGGAAAACGCAATAGGCGGGCTTCATCCTGTGAATATCCCATAAAAACAAACAGGATACCCAGGCTGATCAGGGTAAATAACTTCTTTTTCATGATTATTATAAATTAAAGTTGGAATTCAAATGAACCCTAAAAGTAAGAAACAAATTTTAATATTTGGAAAGTTGCTACTCTTTGATGTTGGAAGATTTCTGATTGGGTATTGGATTTTCTTTCAGTTTTGCCGGTACAAAAAGGTTCTCCGGATAATGTTTTGTTACGGATAAATGGATCAGGTAGATCAGTGGCATACCGAGATTCGTCTCCACCAATGAGTTGACGATCAATGGTGTAATGGATGGAGGACGTATCCCACTGATCAGGAGCGCAAACTCCCAGGTGAATTGAACCCCGATACCGATCATCATCAGCCGGAGGAGGTTTACTTTTGAGCCGGCGTTCTTACCTGCACGGATATTACGGATCATCAGGTAAAGGTACCCAACCACCAGTATGACTGCCATTACCCGATGGTATGAAGCGGTTCCACGGGAAATGGAGATGTGATGGAAATTACCACCGAATATCTGGCTGATGAATGCAACTGCAATATATCCTGAGATGATCAGGATTGACCATCTCACTCCCATTTTATCCCGGTTTAACAGCAACCATATCCAGGCAAAATTGGTTAATCCATAGCTGAAACTAAGCCAGAAAAGAAACCAGAATGGATCTGCTCCCTCAACCATACGTGTTCCCAGTAGGCGGTAAAAAATTCCATAATCGACAATCAGGTATAATAATCCTGCCAGGAGTCCGGCAATCAAGGCAAGGTGTCTTTTTAGATAGATAAGAAGGGTGGTCAGTATTCCCAGCCAGATAAGATCCAGAATGATATAGAGGGAGTTAAATTCCCTTGCCACAATTATATCCATGAAAGAAAAAATTACGGTTCACCATGAAAAAACCGGATGCAAATATATCTTTTATTATCAATTTTCCTCACACTTTTTTTTCATCTCGTAGTAGATTTGAATGGATCTCTCGGCAAGGACCTGTGTAGCGTTCACCACCGGTACATCCATACGTGCCGGATTGAATGCCAGGGGGATCTCTGTACAACCAAGAACAATCAATTCAGCCCCTTTTTTTACAATATGGTTCCCGGCTTGTGCCAGCAAATCTTCGTTGGTTTGTTTATCCGATCCTGCTTTGATTCCAAAGACAGCTTTCATTACCATCTCTGTTTCCACAGAGTCATCCGGGATGATTACCTGGTAACCGTTTTTTACCAATTCGTTCTCGTATAAACGCGATTCAAGCGTACCCGTTGTAGCCAGAAGTCCGACCTTTTTCAGGTCAGGATACTGTTGCTTTACCTCATTTACCGTTTCCCGTATCATGTGGATTATAGGAATGGAAACAGCATCCTGCATGTAGTCGTAAAAATAGTGAACCGTATTGCAGGGAATGACAATGAAGGAGGCTCCGGCATCTTCCAACCGGGTAACTCCTTCAACCAGGTATGGGATAATTGTAAGATCCTGGTTTCGGATACTTGCCATCCGGTCAGGAACCTGGGGAAGACTGTATATCAGAGTGGGAATATGCTCCTGGTCCGTTTCCGCTGGTGTTAACCGGACGATCTGGTGATAGAGGTCCGCAGTGGCTTCGGGTCCCATACCCCCGAAAATACCAAGGATAACACCCTCTTCAGGTTTGCTTTCCTTACCATGATTTTCAATACAGGAGAACAAGGGTAAAAGCATGAATAGTAAAAGGAATAAAGTGTTTCGGGTTTTCATGGTTTATATCATTAAATGAGAGTGCATGAATTACTGCAACCAGGATCAAAAATAGAATTATTTGTCTATGGACAAAAACAGCGGGTTAGCTTGTTCTCAAATTGATAATAAATATAATAATAAGTATATTTCATGCTCAAGAGTGACAATAAAAGATCAAATGGCAGGAAAGCGACTTGAAAAAACACATCCTTCCCGAAAGTTCCAGGTGTTTGCGAAGCCGGTGGGAGCCATTTGCAACCTGGATTGTGGTTACTGTTATTACCTGGAAAAGGAGCACATCTACCCGTCAGGGAAGCCATTGCGGATGTCTGATGAGATTCTTGAGGAATACGTTGTCCAACAGATTGAGGCGACGACAGATCAGATCATTCAATTTGCCTGGCACGGTGGTGAACCGATCCTGTATGGGCTGGATTCCTTTCGTAAAATTGTACATTTTCAACACAAACACACACCTGCCAATAAAAAAATTATTAATGGCATTCAAACCAATGGGACATTATTGAGTGAAGGGTGGTGTGAATTTTTTGCTGCTGAACATTTCATTGTCGGTATCAGTATTGATGGACCGGAGGAAATTCACAACCGTTATCGGTTAACAAAAGATAAGAGACCTACGTTCAGGCAAACGATGCGTGGTTACGATCTCCTGCAAAAATACCGGGTACACACTGAAATTCTATGTGTGGTTAATAGCCAAAATGTTCACTTACCCCTTCCGGTATATCGGTTTTTCAAACAGGTAAATGCAGGATACATTACTTTCCTTCCGCTGGTAGAGCAGCGACCGGATGAGGAAATCGGTGTTACACCCGAGACCGTTCCTGCCGGTGCGTTTGGTGATTTTTTATGTATCATCTTTGATGAATGGGTAAGCAGGGATATTGGGAAAATTAAGATACAGATCATAGAGGAGGCAACACGGACTGCATTTAACCAGGAGCATACGCTCTGTATTTTTAAAAAGCGTTGTGGAGGGGTTCCTGTGGTGGAGCACAATGGGGATTTTTATTCCTGTGATCACTTTGTTGATCCGGATCACCTCCTGGGGAATATTATGGATAGATCCCTTGCTGAATTTCTGGATAGCCCGGAGCAGAAAACCTTTGGGCAGGCGAAACTGGATACCTTGCCGCAGTACTGTCGTCACTGTGAGGTCCTGGATATGTGCAACGGGGAGTGTCCGAAGAACCGGTTTATCCATACACCCGATGGTGAAGCAGGACTCAATTACCTCTGTGAAGGGTACAAAAAGCTCTTTATTCACTGCCAGCCCTTTGTGAACGAGGTGGCTGCGCAATGGCAAAGGCAGCTTGATGAACAGCAACGATCAGTCCAACAGCCGAATCCTGTCGGCCGTAACGATCCCTGTCCGTGTGGTAGCGGGGAAAAGTATAAGAATTGCTGTATGCGGGATGGATAGGTAATGCTCTTTCAGTCCCTACGGGACGGTTTCCATTTTTTACGATTGAATGCAGCCATTGAAATGACTGCCTATTACCTTTTAGTCCCTACGGGACATTTTTCATGGGTGATATAAAAGACAGCTACCGATTTTTTGTTGCTCGTCAGAGTGCTATGGCTTACTCACAGGGTGACCCTGGTGTGGAATGCCAGGTGTGTACTTCTAAGGACTAACTCACAGGGTGACTCAAGGGGGCTGTCCAGGCTCATCCCGTGAGTATATTGCAAACAATATTTTCTCGGATTACCCTTCTCCTAGATCTTCAGTTTTTCTTTAAAGAAGGCGATGGTTCTCTCCCAGGCCAGTTCAGCCGCTTCCTTGTTGTACCGGTCCGGATTGGTATCGTTATTGAATGCATGATAAGCCCCTTCATAAATAAAGATCTGGTAATCGATGGATGCCTTTTTCATCGCCTCCTCGAATGCTTCGATGCCGCTGTTTATTCTCTCGTCGTTACCGGCGTAGTGTGCCATAATCGATGCTTTTATTTTCGGCACATCTTCCACTGCCGGCTGACTGCCATAATAGGGAACTGCAGCATCCAGTTCGGGAGCATTGACCGCCACCTGGTTTGTTATACCACCTCCCCAGCAAAAGCCGGTACATCCAACTTTACCGGTAGATAACGGATGTGTGTCGAGGTATTTAACCGCAGCAACAAAATTTTTGACCGTTTCATCCCGGTCCAGTTCCCTCAACAGGCTTCGGGCTTTGTCAACATCATCGGGTGGCGTGCCGCCGAGCGGAGAAAGGGCATCCGGTCCCAGTGCTAAAAATCCCTCCTTAGCCATTCGTTTGGTAACATCCTGGATGTGTGGCTGAAGGCCCCTGTTTTCGTGGATCACGATCACTGCCGGTAATTTCTTTTCCACGTTTGGCCTTGCCAGCAATGCACGTACATCGCCTGTTGCACCCGGATAGGTAATGAATTCAGCATGAATGTCCGATTCGTCCTTTGGGTTGATAGCGGCTCTGGCGTAATTGTTCTTCAGGGAGGGAAGAATGGAGAGTGCAGCTGCCGTGCCTCCTGTAAAAATCGCCATCTTCCTGAGGAATTCACGACGCCCGACTTTGCCCCTCCTGTAATCATTGTACAGTTCTTCGATTCTTGAATCCATGTTGGTGAATGTTAATTTTTATCTTTAAATTTATGAAAATTCAAAGAGACAGAGAAAAGAAATACTAATTAGGAACAATTCCAAATAAAACGAAAAGGAACCATGAAGAGATCTCAAATTGTTTTTTTAATTCTATTCAGCATATTCTTGTTACCAATCACAAGTTATGCCCAACAGCAGGAACCACAACCCGTTGAGCTCAGGCTCATTTCTGAAAACCTGTATGAAATTCTTGGCGGTACGGGGGCACAGGGGGGAGCCTACATCGGTGATGACGGGGTTTTGCTTGTCGATGCAAAAATGGATAAAGCATCCGTTGATCAAACCATTAAACAATTGAAAGAAATAACGGATAAACCCATCAAATACCTGATTAATACACACAGTGATGGGGACCATATCTGGGGAAACCAGTTTTTCCCGGAATCCGTAACCTTTGTTGCCCATGAGAACTGCCGGAAAGATCTGTTCCTGCCGAAAAACAACAACGAACCATCGGACTGGTATGATCCGGAACTGGCTCCCTACATTCCATCAGTTACGTTCAGGGAGAAGATGGACATCTTTCTGGGCTCGAAGAAGGTTGAGCTATGGTATTTCGGAGTGGGACATACAACCGGAGATATCGTAGTTTATTTCCCGGAGGGAAAGGCCGCTTTTATAGGTGACCAGATATTCCTTACCAGGCCCCAGCTTATCCACTCGTACAAAGGTGGCAATTCGTTTGAACACGTGAAAACCCTTTCAAAAATGCTGGAAACCCTGGATGCCGGAAAATTCTGCAGTGGGCATAGCCAGATGATTGGCAGAGAAGAGATCGTGGCACACATTGAACAGATGAAAGAGAGGCAGAAGAAGGTACAGTCACTGGTCGATAATGGGAAAACCCTGGAGGAGATCAAGGGGGCGTTTGAAGAAAACGAAGGGAGACTGGTAGAGTCTATCTTCAATGAGATCAAGAAAAACTAATTCCGGATTCGAATGGTGACGCATTTCCTGAAGATTACATTCCGTAATTTCATCAGGCATCCATCGTATTCTTTAATAAACCTAATTGGCTTAAGTGTTGGGCTGACATGTTGCATCCTTATTCTTATTTATGTTGGGTATGAGTTCTCCTTTGACCGGTATCATGAGCACACTAATGATATCTACCGGGTTCTTTCGGAAACGACCATTAATGGCGTCTCTACTGAATCTGCTACCTGTCCCATGCGTTTTGCGCCAACCTTGGTGAATGATTTTCCGGAAGTCAAGCAGGCTGCCCGGATTACTCCAACGGTCAGACGATCATTTATTTATGAGGATAAACGTTTTTTTGAATCGGATGTATACTACGCCGATCAAACAATTTTTGATGTTTTCTCTTTTGAGTTTATTGAAGGTGACCCGACTACTGCACTGGAAGCTCCATATACGATGGTGCTTACTGAAAATACAGCCAGGAAATACTTTGGAGAGGAAAATCCCGTCGGCAAGATCATGAACTGGGATAACAAATCCGATTATGCCATAACCGGTGTAGTCCGGGACCCTCCCCCCAATTCACATTTCAGGTTTACTGTTCTGGCTTCCTTTAACACCTTCTTTAGTTATGATCCAAGACTTGCAGAATATTGGTGGGGGTGGAATGTTCCTACCTATCTCCTTTTACAGGAAGGGACGGATTGCAAATCCTTCGAAAAGAAATTCACACAATTCAATGAAAAATATCTTGGTGAAGTGCTGGAACCCCGGGGTATTGTTATGACAAACAGGTTGGAACCGTTAAAAAAAATCCATTTATACTCTTCTGTAAGTGGGGGACTTGGAGGAACAGGGAATATCAAAGTGGTTTATGCTTTCTTATCCATTGCCACAATAATTCTACTTATTGCATGCATTAATTTCATAAACATGACAACTTCCCGTTTTACCAACAGGGCGAAAGAAGTCGGAATAAAAAAAATCATGGGTGCAGGAAGGAGGTTGCTAATCGCACAATTCTTCAGTGAATCAGCAATTTATGGGTTCCTTGCATTGGTCATTGCCATGATTCTTGCACGATTGCTTCTCCCATTCTTTAATAACCTGTCAGAGCGGGAAATTACCTTGAATTATATCGGACTCCCCTGGTTAACTATCACTCTTGTGACACTCCTGGTACTTGTAACTGCCATATCAGGATTCTATCCTTCCCTGTTTCTCTCAGGTTTTAGCCCAATCAACGTATTAAAAGGCAGGATCATTCCTAGAGCAAAAACTGTTTTCCTCCGGTCAGCCCTGGTGGTATTTCAGTTTACTGTTTCCATATTTCTCATCATTTTCACGTTTATTATCCTGGATAAGCAGCGATTTATGAGGAATAAAGAGCTGGGATTCAAAAAAGATGATGTTCTGGTGGTTGCACTCCAGAATGAGTCGGTACGTTTCAGCCTGGAATCATTTAAGGAGGAGCTGAATAAAATAAATGGAGTTCTTGGAACCGGAGCGACATCGATGGTACCGGGAGAAATGTATCTGTTCACCACAACGGTTTATCCGGAAGGATTTACAGCTGAGCAGACCTTAACCATGCAGAATTTCCTGGTTGATTATGGGTATTTTGATGCTATGGAGATTGAAATGGTCAGGGGCAGAGGTTTTTCACCGGATATAACGACAGATCATGTCAATGGGATTGTAATCAATGAATCAGCAGTAAAGGCATTTCAGTGGGAAGACCCGATCGGTAAAAAGGTGAATGTTGTTTCTTCTTTGGAAAACAACCAGACACAATCCACACAATGGGAAATCATAGGTGTCTGTAAAGATTTTCATAACCGGTCTTTATACTCGGTGATATCGCCATTGTTCATCAATTACATCAGCAATGAAGGCCCGATAGAAAACAGGCCCCGCAGATTGGTTGTAAAGCTGGATGGAAAAGACGTTATGAAAACAGTAGCCCGGATTGAGGAGAAGTGGGAAGAGTTTTTCCCGGAGATTCCATTTTATTCATTTTTTATGGATGAGTTCTATGAAAGCCAGCATCGGGCCGAAGAGAAACTGGGTAAAATTTTTACAGTTTTCTCGCTCCTCGCTATCTTTATTGCATGCCTTGGATTATTTGGTCTTACCGCGTATACCATCGAGCAGAGAACAAAAGAAATAGGAATCAGGAAAGTCCTTGGTTCAACAGCCAGAGCAGTTGTGTTTTTATTTAGTAAGCAGTATCTCCGGCTGATCGGAATTTCAAATCTTATTGCCTTCCCGGTCGTTATTCCTGTAGTAAGGAGGTGGCTGCAGAATTACCCCTATAGTCCAGATCTTACCCTCCGCCCATTTATCATTACGGTCCTGGTTACCTTTCTATTAGGTTTCCTGACAATGATTTACCATTCAGCGAAAGCAGCGCTTATTAATCCTGCAGAAACATTGAAATATGAATAGTTGAAATTGTCTCGAAACCTCATAACTGCATTTATTTGGCATGTAACAGATTGAGGCACTTGAGACATTCTCTTTATTTCTTTTTACTTTTTTCCTCCTGTTTCTTTTTCTCAAGGTAGGTTACTCCTTGATTAATCCATTCGGGTGCTTCTTCTCCCGTTAGAAAATGATTAAAAAACTGGTTTACTTTTAATGTGTAGTCCAGCTGGTTTTCCTTTTTTCTCAATCCATGATTTTCGTCAGCATAAACAAGCATGATCATGGGTTTCTCCATCCTTCTCATGGTAATATAGAGTTCTATGCCCTGGTGCCAATCAACAGCACCATCCTGGTCACCAAATGCAACAAGCAGAGGAGTGGTAATGTTTTCAGCCTGAAAAAGGGGTGAATTAGCAATATATTCATCCATGATTTTCCAATAGGGTTCACGTAACCGGCCCTGTGATGTTTCAAAAATCTGCTGATCCGGTGTTCCTGTATTCCAGTAAATGGAGTTGTACATACTGATCATATTGGTCAGAGGCGCACCGGCAACAGCAGCAGAGAAAAGATCCGTTTGTGTAATGATAAAAGCTGTTTGATAAGCACCCCAACTATGCCCCATCAGACCTATTTTTTCTTTATCAATCATTCCTGTTTCAAGAACTTTTTCAATAGCCGGAACAACACATTCAACAGCGGATTCTCCCGGATGATTGGTTTTATAGACGATATCGGGTTGATATACAAAATACCCTTGTTGCACATAATTGGTTATGTTATATGAGCTGCGCGGTGAAGGAACGATATAACGGTGCATTGAGTTAGACCGGATCTCATAGATATAGACCACCATCGGAAACTTTTTCCCTGGTTCGTAATTTGCCGGGTAATGCAGAACTCCTTGTAATGGTTTTCCGTCTTTGTTTTCAAAATGGATCAATTCTGTTTTACCCCAGGCATAATTTTTTTGTTGTGGATTGGTTTCCGAGACCTGAACAGCTTTAGTGAAAGATTTGGTTACATGAAACAGATCGGGTGAATCTTCATACGATTCAGAAACGAAAATACACTGATCGGCTGACTTCGCTTTCGATAACCGGCCAATCGATTTATCTTCAAAGATCAATTCTTCCATCTTCCCTTTCGGAGATATTCGAACATAACCTGACTTTTTTGTTATATCTCCAAATTTTCTGAAATAGAGAGGTTGCTCCGGATCTATCCAATCTTCTTCGTAGTCTAACCTGTTGAATCTGTATATGTTCTCATCCTCTTTGCCATTTGTAATTTTCTCAGAGCCACTTCCATCCGGATTAAGCATCCAGGTATCATATTCGTCATAAACAAGAAGTTTTATATCATTTTTCATCCATCCACCATAACCGAAAGGAGGTTTCTTCTCCTCAGGCCCGTCATCGCGTGTATTCCAAAAATCTGTATCAATATCTTCAGTAAGGTTTAAATGTTTCTTAGTGTAAATATCATATGTCCACCATTGATCATCCTTAAAATAAAGCAAGTACTTACCATCGGGTGAAGAGCCATTAAAGAACCTGATATTAAAGTTTTCAAACAGATCTGATTTCATTCCTGTTTTGGTGTCAATAATCCTATAATCGGCACATTCCATTCTAAATTGCGGTTGATATGGTTTTTTATTCCATACAACGACATGTTTCTGATCACCTGTAATTCGGCTATCCCTGAAATCTTCATCCGTCAGACGAATCACCTTTTTTGTATCCAGGTTCCATGAACAGAGATAGGTAAAATTCTTATCCTCTGTAAATGTTTTTTGCTGCCTGGGTTGTATCGGATCGTCTAACCAGTGCCAGATATCCAAACCCGGGACTTTTTCATTTTTTTCAGGAGTTTTCGGTTTCTCTTTTTCCTTTGATTCCTTCTCTTCTTCCCCTTCTTTTTCCTCTTTTTTACCCTTTTCAGCCGGAGTCCAATCATGGATGCCAAAGAATAACACCATAAGATCCTCAGACCAAACCGGTAAATACGTCTCTTTTACCCTCATAGAGTCGGGTAAAATGACTCCCTGGACAGGATCTAACATCATGATTTGAGGATTTTCCATGTTTTTAATAGCGAATACCTTGTGGGTCTGTTCTACGAAATTTGTATCATAAATGGCTTTTAGGAAAGCAAATGCTCTTCCTTTCTTTTCCCATGCTAATTGACGGTATGTTGCAGTATCACTGTCTATCACTTCCACCTGGTAATTCGTCAGGCGGAACAATTCAACACCATTTCCTTTTTTCCCCTCAGCATCGATAATATAGACTAACAGATCTCCTTCTTTATTGAATGACCACTCCGATACGTTTCCAATATTGCGGGTTTTCCTGTTATCCAGGTTACGCAGAATAATATCCTTTCCTTCTGTTTTAGATCCTTCCGGTTTGTAGGTGACCATTACGAGGTGGTCGGCTCTTTTATTAAAACTAAAATTACTTATGTCCTCGAACAGTTCCTCCTTGCCTGTTTCGAGATGTAGAAGTTTCATTTTAAACTTAATGGTTTCCTTTTTCTCTCTTTTCTTTTCGAGTTCATCTTCAGAGTAGCCAATCCGAAAAGCTGCCCATTTTGAGTTTTCAGAAAATTGAAGATTGGATCCGAGTTTATACGAATACCTTTTGTCAGATTTCATGCTTTTAATGAACAATGTGTCATCACCTTCAACCAATCCAACACTCCAGGCGACCCAATTCCCATCCGGGGAGATCCAGGTTTGATTGAGCGATTGCCACTGATTGTAATCTTCTTTGGTGAGGGTTGGCTTGCTTGTTTGTGCAAAGGTGTACGTATAAATAACAATAAGGAGTGCACAGCCTGTTAAGATTCGTTTACAAATTGTTGGTTTCATTATTTGTTTGATTTTACAGTTAAATTATTCCGGTACTTCATCAAAAATGTTAATTCAAGATGCTTTTGCGATTAGAAGTTATCACTGGGTTATAAAAGTAGTATTTACGAATAAGAATATCAACAGATAAGAAATAAGTTAAGCAGCATCTGTCAGTAAACAGAGTCTTTAGCTAATGAAACCTGGAAGATTTTGTGTAACTTTTAAACAAATGTCATGTCTATAGAATAACTCAACATATCTGAAAACGCTAATTTCCAGATTCATTTCCAAATAAATCATATCATGTTCATTAGCTATTTTAAAATTGCCTTACGGAATATTATAAAGCACAAAGGGATCTCCCTGCTGAATATTCTCGGACTGGCTATCGGAATTGCCTGCAGCATACTGATACTGGTCTTTGTCATCCATGAGGTAAGTTATGACAAACATTTTGAAAAATCGGACCGCATTTACAGAATTGCGGTCAGGGCTTCCATTGGAGATACGAAGATACACCAAACCTACTCTTCTGCCATCACCTTTCTTCGGCTTCTGGAAGAATTTCCGGAGATAGAGGCCGGTGTAAAATTCCTTGGTCTTGGCAGGGTTCCTGTATCGGTTGGTGAACAGACTTTTTTTGAAGAGCGGTTTTTTGCTGTGGACTCAACCTTTTATGATGTATTTTCAATTCCCCTGATCAGTGGGAACAAATCGGATGTGTTGACAGAACCTTATACATTGGTCCTGACGGAGAGCATGGCGAAGAAATATTTTAGGACAACGAATGTTGTCGGAGAAATAGTAAGGGTTGACTTTTCGCAATATGGAGCACCGATTGCAGAATTCATGATCACCGGGGTTTCAGAGGATATGCCCGTCAATGCTCATTTTCACTATGACCTCCTTGTTTCATCGACCAGTTTTCCGGAATTCATTAACAATACCGGATGGACGAGTAATAATTTCATCTCCTATATCGTGCTGAAAGAGGGTGCTTCAAAAGCAACACTGGATGAAAAGCTTCCGGAATTCACACGGAAATACATGGGTGGGGATGAGTTTGATGCATGGGTCGCACTGGGAAATTACTGGGAATATTTTTTACAACCGGTAACCGAGATCCATCTCAATTCCGATCTGAACGGT